>Ga0209211_10004724_pt1 | contig 20915 bp, 18 predicted proteins | sample RifGroA2_FD_183992 | JGI IMG/M metagenome (GOLD analysis project Ga0209211, IMG submission 183992) | Groundwater microbial communities from Rifle, Colorado, USA - Groundwater A2 (SPAdes) (version 2) | ecosystem: Environmental > Aquatic > Deep subsurface > Groundwater | place: Rifle, Colorado...
TTATGCTTATTTCTGTTGCTTTTAAAGATTCTCTATTGTTCATATTTTTATTAATTTCGGGGAGCCGGGAATTGAACCCGATCTTCACGCACCCGAAGCGTGCGTCCTACCGTCAGACTCCTCCCCGTTTAAATAATTAGCTAACCCAATATTTTTCTTTTGTCATTTCGTCTTTTTTTATTTCTATATCTTCTTTTTCTTTTTCCGCTTTTTGCGCTAAGGAGCTTAGCTCCTTTTCGGTTGATTTTCCCAATCTTTTAATTTCATTGATTAGAAATTCTTTTTTGTTCTTTTTTGGATCTTCAAGAACTTGAGTTAAAAGAATATCCAATATCCAGCCGATCCTTGGTCCGGGATTTATCTTTAAAGCTTTGATAACATCATTGCCGTCGATCTTTAGCATTTTTGGCGACAAAGGATCCTGGGAAACCTTATCCATAACATACTTTAGATGGCGGAGCTTGTATGGTTCGGCTTTAGGCACGCCCGAGCCGATCCTGTCTGCCATCCTTACTTTTAAAAGATCTTCGACATTTTCTGAGCCGACATTTCTCACTAACCGCCTAACCGAGCTTTCGCCGACTTCGCCGACATTGTAATAGAAGAGATGATATCTGACAAGCCTGGTAATCTTTTCCGCTTGATTTCTGGGAAACTTTAATCTTTCCAGAATCTTTGCTGTCATCTGGGCTCCGACTATCTCGTGGTTGTAAAAAGTGGCGTCTTTGCCTTTGCCCCTTTTAACTCTGGGCTTGGCGATATCGTGGAAAAGGCTGGCCAGCCTTATTTCCAAGCTGAATTTTTCCTTGGCCGCATATTTCAATGATAAAAGATTGTGTTCGTAACAGTCATAAATATGGTGCTTATTCTGGCTGACTTTATAGCCTTCTTCCAATTCTGGAACAATATATTTCAAAAGACCGAGGCTCCTTAAAAACTCTACGCCTTCAGCCGCCTTATCAGAAATTATAATCTTAATAAATTCATCCCTGATTCTTTCAGTTGAAATCAGTTTTAAAGAACCGGCATTCTTAACAACTGCCTGTTTGGTTTTTTCTTCTATTTGAAATCCTAGGGCAGTAGCTAATCTCGCGACCCTCATCAATCTTAAAGCATCTTCAGAAAATCTGTCATTGGCATTGCCAACTGTTTTAATGATCTTGGATTTAAGATCTTTCTGGCCGTCAAAAGGATCAATGATTTCAAACTTATTTTTAGATTTCAGCCTAATGGCAATGGCATTAATGGTAAAATCCCTTCTGGCTAAATCTTCTTTTAAGGTTTTACTGAACCTGATTTCATCCGGGTGGCGTCTGTCCGTATACTTTGCCTCAGACCTGAAAGTGGTAACCTCTATCTCTTTTAATCTAGGATCCTTGCTTTTAGTCTGGACAGTTACTGTTAAAAATTTGTTCTCGTAAAAGTTATCGGGAAAGATTTTTTGGATTTCTTCGGGTTTGGCTAAAGTAGTTACGTCCCAGTCATTGGGATTTTTATTTATTAGAAAATCACGGCTGCATCCGCCAACAATATATGATTCAAAACCGGCTTTTTCCAGTCTATCGACTACTGTTTTTACCTCTTTAGGAATCATCATTAGCTCCATGGTATCTTAAAAACAAGTTATTTTCAATTGATAAAACATCAAATTTGTTCTATGTTTAAGCTGGTTAAGCCCCCGTAGCTTAATGGATAAAGTTCTGGTCTTCGAAACCAGCTATGGAAGTTCGAATCTTCCCGGGGGCACTCTTTCTTTAAATAACAAGAAAAATCTGTTAAGATAAATTAAAGAAAATAATATATTAAGATTTATGAAAAAAATATTTGTCTTAGCCTTTTTAACCCTATTCTTAGGAACCCAGGCCTTAGCTGCCGGATTAGTTCCTTGCGGTGGCGAAGGAGAAGATGCTTGCGAGCTCTGTCATTTTTTTGTTATGGGAAAAAATATTATTGACGCGGTTCTTATAGATATTATTCCTCCAATCGCAATCTTGTTCGTTATTATAGGCGGTACTTATTTCATTTTAGGATCTGGTTATGATCCAAGTTTGATCAGCAAAGCCAAAGCAATGTTTTGGTCAGTAGCAATAGGATTATTAATAATCTATGGCTCCTGGCTAGTTATTAATTTGTTTTTTGCAACCATTGGAGTCCAAGCATGGACTGGACTATCCCAAGGCTGGTGGCAAATTAACTGCCCATAAAATGAAAATTGCCATTATTTCCGACAGTCACGACAATCTAGCCACTGCTAAAAAAGCGATTGCCTGGCTTAATCGCAAAAAAATAAAAACAATGATCCATTGCGGCGATATCAATTCACCGGCAATGTTGAGAGAAATTAGTAAACTATTTAAAGGCAAAATTCATTTAATTTCCGGTAATATTGGCCCCTTAGGAATTAAATCAGATAAAGATCCTTTTAGGATAAAAACATTTGGCATAAAAAACGCAAAATTCTACGGAGAAACGGGAGAATTAAAAATTGATAACAAAAAGATTGCTTTTGCCCACGAGCCAGAAATTGCGGAAAGATTGGCTAAAAATAGTAAATATGATTTAATCTTCTTCGGTCACACTCATCAACCATGGGAGAAAAAAATAGGCGATTGCCGATTAGTTAATCCGGGAACCCTAGCCGGAATGTTCAATAAAGCCACTTTTGCGGTTTACGACAGCAAAACGGATAAATTAGAATTGAAATTAGTGGAAAGATTGTAAGCCCCCATAACTTAATGGCAAAGTAGCTGCCTCTTAAGCAGTAAATCCAGGTTCGAATCCCGGTGGGGGCACCCATTTCTAAAATCGTAAAGTCTAACTTATTTAGTTTGTATTTGATATTCAGCAATTAGGCTAGCCGGATCTATAAATTCAATAATATCTTTTTTTGATTTATCAAGATACCCATTAATAGCTATTGGAAGCTCTGTACAAGCCAAAATAACGGTTTTAATATTGTGCTGCAAAAGTTCATCGGCCAAAATATTTATTTTTTCTTTCAGTATTTCCCGGCTTGATATATCTCTTATTTCCGCCGGAGCAGTAGTAATATCTGAACTAGTCACGGCCTTAACCCTCCATATAATCTCTTGAACCAAATCTTGAATATTATTTAAACCCAAGCTTATTAAAGTAGGAAAATCTTTAAATTCATTCACGGTAATAGTAGTTCCTAAAAGGATCGGCCTGGTGTCTTTAATTGGATATTTAACTTTCAAAACATCAAATGTTGTCATGACGTTTATGCTCTGGCTGATCTTTTTGGGTAATAAATCCATAGCTCTTTTAAGCCAAAATTGTAATGTATTGCAGGCTATAACCATATTATTAAAACCCCTATTATATCCCATTAACAATGCTTCTTTTAAATCATTTTCAACTTGCGGATCTGGATTAATCTTATTATCAATAACTCTAGGAGCAATTTTTGCATAATATAATTCCGAGTCGACTCCATTGTCTGAAATCTCTTTATGAAACTCATCTCCAGAAGATTTATCTGGAGAAATAATAAATATTTTGTTCATACATTAGCATTAAATAATTTCTTACTAATTCAAAAATGTCGTCCATTAGAGAGTAGATGTCTTATAAATAGGTCTTTTCAATTCACCAAGTAACTCGAATTCCCGAGCTTTGGTGATTTTTATATTCACAAATTTACCGCAAAAACTTTTATCGCTTTTAAACCTGACTGCTTTAAAATTTCTAGTTTTAGCTAGATATTCTTTCTTTTCAGGCAAATAAGTGTCAACTAAAACTTCTAAAATTCTGCCTACTTCTTTTTGATTGTTTTCTTTGGCAGTTTTTCTCAAAAGACCGGTCAATCGCCCGAATCTTTGCTTTTTAACTTTTAAGGAGACGCTGTCTTTAAAAAGCTTTTGGGCAGCCGTGCCCGGCCTGACCGAATACCTGGCGATATAGGCCGTGGCCGGACTGGTTTCTTTAAAGATTTTAAAAGTGTTTTGAAATTGTTTTTCAGTCTCCCCGCAAAAACCGACTATAATATCTATGGAAAAACTAAAATCTTTAACCCGTCTTTTTAAATTATTTAAAACTTTAAGGTACTGGTTAACCGTATACTTTCGATCCATTCTTTTCAAAATAACGCCATCTCCTGACTGCAAGGGCAAATTAAGGTAATTATTAATTTTCTTAGTTTTACTAAGAAAACCAATCAATTCATCGTTAAAGTCTAGAATATAAGGAGAATTAAACCTGACCCAGAATTTCCCCGGAATCTTCTCAATATCTTTTAGTAAATTCACGAATTTGTAATTCTTTTTACTTGGATCTTTCCAGCTAGAAACTGTTTGGCCCAATAAATTAATTTCTTTGTAGCCTTTGAAAATTAAACTTTTTGCCTCTTTAAGGATGTCTTTCGAAGATCTGTTGATTTCCAAACCCCTGGTATACGGAACGGCGCAATAAGCGCAAAATCTGTTGCAGCCAAAAGAGATTGGAATTAATGCGGAAAATTTATTTTGATATTTTGGCTTAATCCTGAAGTAATCTATTTTAGTTTTATTTGCTAGTGAAGCTTTCTTGCCAGACAAAAGAATAGGGAGTTTGTTTAAATCTTTGATATTCAGAACAAGGTCAAATCCTTTAAAAAACTTTTGTTTATCTTTAGGTAATATACAGCCAGTAACAATGGCTTTGAATTCAGGATTTTTCTTTTTTAAATAAGCAAATTTTCCCATCTGTCCATAAATCCGATCAATGGCAGACTGCCTAACCGAACAGGCGTTAAAAACTAAAAGATCAGGGGATTGCCCATTTTTTACTTTCTCATATCCAGCAATTTCTAAAACAGCGGCAATCCGTTCAGAATCAGATCTGTTCATCGCACAACCGAAAGTAATAATATTATAAGTTTTAATCATAATTAATCTATCTTAGCAAAAATCAACTTATAAATGAATTTAGCATCTTGCCTTATCATTAAAATATGTTAAAATGTCTTATTAATAAAATTATATAATATGTTAACACCAGAAGAAAAACAAAAAGCTATCGCCAAAGCCAAACTTCATGAAAAAGACACAGGTTCTCCTGAAGCTCAAATCGCTATTCTATCTGCAGAGATAAATAGGTTAGCCGATCATTTGAAAAAGTTTTCAAAAGACTTTGCCGCTAAAAAAGGCCTTTTAAGAATGGTTGCCAAAAGAAGAACATTGCTCAATTATTTAAAAAATGAAGATGAGAAGAGATTCAATGAAATTATCAAAAAAATCGGACTTGGAAAATAAAGAGAATCCGTTGAAACACGCTGAACAGCGGGTTTTAGTCTTGATTGACGTTCAAAATCTTTATCATTCAGCTAAAAATCTTTACGGGGCCAGAGTTAACTTTTCTGCCATTTTAAAAACCGCTGTTTCGAACCGAAAACTAGTCAGAGCATTCGCTTATGTAATCCGGACTAAAACTGGTGAAGAAAAAATGTTTTTTGAGGCTCTGACTAAGCTAGGAATTGAGACCCGAGTTAAAGATCTTCAAGAATTTTACGGAGGCGCCAAAAAAGCAGATTGGGATGTTGGCATTGTTATTGACGCTGTTAGAATAGCTTCCAGCTGCGATGTCGTTTGTCTTTGTTCCGGAGACGGGGATTTCATCCCTCTAATTGAATATCTTGAAAACAAAGGCAAAAGAACTGAAGTGATCACTTTCGGCAGGTCAGCTTCAGCAAAACTGAAAGAGGAGGCGGATGAATTCATTGATTTAGGAAATGCGCCAGAAAATTATTTACTTAAGAAATGACAAAAATGGGTAAAAGTTCAGAAAAGTTTAAATTAGAAATTGGCAATAGGGAGCTTTGTTTAGAGATTAAAAACCTGGCTGAACAGGCTTCGGGAAGCATATTTGTCAGGTATGGGGACACTGTTGTCCTATCTACGGCAGTTATGTCCCCCAATACGCCCAGCCAAAGCTTTTTTCCTTTAACCGTAGATTACGAGGAAAGATATTACGCCGCTGGCAAAATAAAAGGATCTAGATATATGAAGAGAGAGAGTAGGCCTTCTGACAAGGCTATTTTAAATGCCAGATTAATTGATAGGACAATCAGGCCAAGGTTTCCTAAAGGGTTTTTCCAAGAAATCCAAGTTGTAACCACCGTCTTATCCTGGGACGGACAGAACGAGCCGGACACTCTAGGCATTATTGCCGCCTCTATGGCTTTATCTTTATCTGATATTCCCTGGCATGGACCCTTGGCCGCGGTTAGAGTCGGCCGAATCGATAATAATCTTGTTTTAAACCCATCTACTGAAACCCAGGAAAACAGCGAATTTGAATTAGTCATTTGTGGAAATTTTGAAGGAGAAAAATTGATTATTAATATGATTGAGGGCCAGGGCGATGAAATAGCTGAAGACCTGATTTTAGAAGCAGTTGAATTTGCCAAGCCGTACTTAAAACAGATTATTGATTTTCAAAATCAGATTATTAGCAAATTTGCCAAAACTAAGATTGAAATAGTTGGAGAGAATCTTGAAATGATCAATACCGCCAAAGAATTCTTAAAGGGGAAATTGGCTCCAATTCTTTTTGAGAAAGACAGGGTTTTGCGCAACCGGCAAGAAACTGATTTAAAGCAAGAACTTACCAGTCTGATTGAAGAAAAATATCCCGGCCAAGCGAACTCTAGAATCCTTTTTTCTTTATTTGACGACGAGATTGACAGAGTTATGACTAAAAGCATCTTAGAACAAAGCAAACGGCCTGATGGCAGAAATCCCGATCAATTGAGAGAGATTTCCTGCGAGGTTAATGTTTTGCCAAGAACTCATGGCTCCGGGCTTTTTACCAGAGGCCAGACAACTGCCTTGTCTATTTTAACCTTGGGCGCTCCCGGAGATCAGCAATTGCTTGAAGGCATGGAAATTTCAGGCAAAAAAAGGTTTATGCTTCACTATAACTTTCCTCCCTATTCGGTCGGCGAAGTCAAGCCGATGAGGGGCCCGGGCCGGCGGGAAATTGGCCATGGTTCCATTGGCGAAAAGGCTTTACTGCCCCTAATACCAAAAGCTGAAGATTTTCCCTACACCATCAGAGTCGTTTCAGAGATTCTTTCTTCCAACGGATCCTCTTCGATGGCTTCTATCTCCGGAGCCTCACTAGCCTTAATGGATGCCGGGGTACCGATTAAATCCCAGGCGGCTGGAATTGCCATTGGCCTGGTCACCGACGAAAAAACCAAAGAATTCTGTGTGCTAACCGACATTCAAGGACCGGAAGATCATCATGGCAATATGGATTTTAAGGCAGCTGGCACCAGAAACGGCGTTACTGTCATTCAAATGGACGTTAAGATCTCCGGCATTACCCAGGAAATCTTAAAAATAGCTTTAGAAAAAGCTAAAACGGCCAGATTGCAAATTCTGGATATCACTGAAAAAACCATTGATAAGCCAAGAGAAACGCTGTCTCCTTACGCGCCAAGAATCTTAACAATTCAGATTAATCCGGGTAAAATCAGAGAGGTGGTTGGACCCGGCGGCAAAGTAATTAATGAAATAGTCAGTGAAACTGGAGCGACGATCGACATTGAACAAACCGGCTTAATCTTTATTACCGCTGAAACTGAAGATTCGGCCCAGAAAGCCTTAAAATGGATTGAAAATATTACTCACGAAACAAGCGTTGGCGAAACATTCCAAGCCAAGATAACCAGGCTCTTTGATTTTGGCGCCATGGCAGAGTATCTGCCAAACCAAGAAGGATTAATCCATATCTCTGAATTAGCTGATTATCGGGTGAAAAAAGTTGAAGATATTGTTAAAATAGGAGATGTTGTTCCAGTCAAGGTAATCAGCATTGACCAGCAGGGAAGAACCAATCTTTCTTTAAAAGAAATGTTAAAAGACAAAAACTATGGAGGAAAAGCTAGTTTTCCTAAAGAGAGAGGAAATCAGGACAATGGCTAAAGATTTAGCCAGGCTTCAGGAAGAGGAGGCGATTAAAGAGAAAGAAAAAATCTCTAAATTAAATTTTGAAGAAAAACTGAAAATAGAAACTTCTCAAAGGGAAAAAATCATCAAAACAATGATTCCCGGAGAGAAACCCGAGATTGCAGAAACAAAGGAAGATATGGCAAACGAAGAAATATCTTCGAGAATAAACAAAACCTCTCCCTGGAAAAAGATTTTGGTCAGAATTTTAATTGTCCTGTCGTTTTTTGTTTTCCTATCTTTAATTGGTTTTAGTTACTGGTATTTTGCAGTAAAAAGAAAACAAAATCCTCAGCCGTCTCCCGCTACCGAGTCTCCCGAGCCTTCGGCTCTATCTGCGTCTGCGTCTGTTTCTGCTTCTCCGTCTGTTTCTCTACAGCCCACTGAATCCGCGAACCCGGCTGTTCCGCCAATACCGGTTATTTCCGTAAAAGAGATAAAAATTATAAATCTTAGCCTGGAAGGCGATTTTCTGGAACAATTCAGCCAAGCTATTGGAGAAATTATTCCTATTGGGAATAACCCTGAATTCTTTGAAATTTTACCAAAGAAGAATGATCAATTCCTTGGCATAAAAGATTTGTTTGAAGGACTTAAATTAAAATTCCCGGAAAATCTTTTAAGCTCTGTTTCTGATAAAATTGAGGATTTCGACTTTTTCATCTACGCCAAAAACGGCCTTAATCAAGGTTTTGGCTTTATTGTTAGAGCAAAAGAAAAAGAATCTTTATTAAGTCTTTTAAATACCTGGGAACAAACAATGCCATTAGATTTGTCTAATCTTTTTATGGCAACGAATAAACAGGCTACCATGGCTGGCGCTGTTTTCAAACAAGCTAATTATGCTGATGCGACTTTTCGCTATCTTTCCTTTAAAGAGCCTGGTGTTGGAGTTTGCTGGTCTGTTTACAGAGATTATTTGGTCATCACTTCTTCTGGAGAAATTATGACCAAAACATTCGATTTAATAAAAGCCATTCAATAAACAAGTTTGAAAGCTCCGCTTATAAACTTGTAGTTTTTAAATAAAAGTTTTCAAGCTTCGCTTATGAACATAGTTCTCAAGCTCCGCTTATAAACAAGTTTGAAAGCTACGCTTATGAACATAGTTCTCAAGCTCCGCTTATAAACAAGTTTGAAAGCTTCGCTTATAAACAAGTTTTAAAGCTCCGCTTATAAAAATTAATCAGATTAACTTATGTTAAAAAAAGAGTTTATTGAAAAAATAAAAACAAGGCTGGAAAAAGAGAAACAAGGGTTGATAAAAGAATTAAATTCTTTTGCTGAAAAAAAGAAAAATCTTAAAAATGACTGGGCGGCCCGCTTTCCTAATTTTCAAGGAAGCAATCTCGAGGAAGAAGCCGATGAGGTTGAAGAATATGAAAATCTCATCTCTATCGAAAGAACTCTTGAAACAAGGCTGGAACAGATAAATTCAGCGATTGAAAGAATAAACAGCCAGGAATACGGCATCTGCAAATTATGCAACAAAGAGATAAGCGAAGAAAGGCTGGAAGCTATCCCAGAAACAACTACCTGTAAAGATTGCAAGCGTTAATCCTGCTTTATCTGCTAAAAGGATTTTTGGCTCCGGTCGCGCCAAGATGCAGATGGCAACCGGTTGACATTCCGGCTCCAGGCGTTCCCGGAGAACCGCCCATAAAAGCAATTACTTGTCCTTTAGAAACCTGATCTCCCGAATTGACTATGACACTTAAAAGGTGGCCATAGAAAGTAACGGCTCCGTTTGCATGTGAAATAGTAATGTGGTTGCCAGCTCCGCCAAAAGCCCATTTTGATGTCGAGCCGGTTGTTTTCACTTTTTGAACCGTTCCGGAAGCAGCTGCATAGATTGGTTCGCCGCATTTACCATGGCTGAAATCAATCGCATTATACCAATGTAATCCCTGGGTAATTCTGCATGGAGTTGAAATTGGGCACATAAAATAACCCATGGTCGCCGGGGCCAGGCTTGGCGGCCTAACAACTGCGACTGGCGTTGGAGGAAGAATGCCTCCGGGGATGATGACAATATCTCCGACAAAAACCTGGTTTTCGTTGTCTAGCTCATTAAGGCTAATTGTTTTTGAAAGATCGCCCTTGTATTTATTAACGATTTCGCTCAAAGTCTCACCGGCTTTTACCATATGTATTGTTCCGGATACAGGCAAAATGATTAATTTTTTGCCTGAAGAAATAACAGAATTCTTATTCAAATCATTAGCCCAAAAAACTGTTTCCAAGGATAATCCAAATTGATCGGCAATTGACCAAAGCGTATCTCCCTCTTTGACAATATATTCAATGATTCCGCCACGATCGCTGCTTAGATTCTCCTCATTTTCAGATAAAGTGGCTAAAACCTGGGGTTTGATCGTCCCCGAAGGCGGCAAGGCCTTAAAACTGTTTTTCTGGATTAAATAAAAATCTGGCGATTGAGAAACGCCAGTAAAGGGGCCTAGAGTAAGATGAAAATCAGCGTTTCCTTTCGAGGCAGTTTCAGATAGTCCTGTAGAAAAAACATTATTAGACACCGGTACGCCGAAAACAGGAGTGATTAGAAGAAGGACAAAGGCGAAGCAACCGCAATAAAACAAGGGGTCTTGCCGAGATCCCGTTAGCTTCGCTAGCTTTGCTAGCTTACTCATATTTTTTCTCCCCAGCTTCAAAAAACCAGAGATTTTCCTAAAAAGGTACCAAATAGTAAGCTTTTTTAGCAGTTTAATCGCATTAAACAGAATATCATGAAGAAATCATCAGGTCAAGGCCTTAATTCACAGCTTGTTAAGCCCAAAAAACAACTTGGCCAGTATTGGCTTAAGCAAAAAAGCGTTTTAAACAAGATTATTGACTCCGCTGATCTTAAAAAAGAAGATCTGGTAATAGAAATTGGACCGGGTTTGGGCATTCTGACTAAAGAATTAGCTGAAAAAGCAGGCAAAGTAATAGCAATTGAAAAGGATTCATCGCTAATCCACATTCTAAGAGAAAATCTGCAAGAATTAAAAAATATTGAAATAATCTTTGGCGACGCGCTTAAAACAGACTTTAATCATTTTAAGGATTACAAAATCGTGGCAAATCTGCCATATTATGCGGCCACCGCCATTATTAGAAAGCTTTTAGAATCAGAAACAAAACCAAAACTAATGATTTTGATGTTGCAAAAAGAAGTGGCTCAAAGAATCTGTCCTAAATCCTCTAAAATGAGTCTTCTGGCAATTTCAATACAATTATACGCTGACGCTAAAATAATTGATTATGTCTCCAAAAACGCTTTTTCGCCGAAACCTAAGGTTGATTCCGCTATTATAAAAATTAAACCACTAACTAATAATAGGGAATCAGTTAATATTGATTTATTTTTTAAAATCGTTAAAGCGGGCTTTAGTCAACCAAGGAAACAACTTCTTAATAATCTTTCTAAAAATCTTAAGTTGCCAAAGGAAGAAATAAAAATCTGGCTAAACAATAATGACATTGACTCAATCAAACGAGGCCAAGATCTAAACTTAAATGACTGGTTAGCTCTTACTAAAAAATTTCCAAAACCCTAGACTATGTATAGCTTCGTTATTTTATGATATATTATAATAACATGAAAAACTTTTTAAATTTTAAGTTCCTTGTTATTTTCTCCGTTGTTTTAATAATCGGAATTCTTCTACCATTTCATCATGCCGAAGCCTGGATCCAAGCCCTTGCTTCTAATATTGTTTTTACATTGATCGCGGTTGTTTTAGAAATGATAGTGACTCTCACCTCTATAATACTTCTTATTTGTGTAACTATTTTAAATATTGTTACCAGTCCGAATTTCATTGTTCTTCCTTATACTTCCGGAGGAATCGTTGATATTGGCTGGCCGATTGTCAGAGATCTTGCCAATTTAGGATTTACCTTAGCTTTAGTTTTTATTGGATTGGCAACCGCCTTGCAAATTGAAGAATACGGCTTTAAAAAAGCTTTGCCGCGATTGCTGGCAATGGCTCTTTTGATTAATTTTACTCCCGTAATTGCCGGAATAATCGTTGATGCTTCAAATATCATAATGAATTTTTTCTTGACGGCTGTTGGCGATTGGAACTCAATCGCGAACATAACTGCTTCTCATTATGCCAGCATTGGAAATAAGCTTTCAGATTTTTTTACCAGAAGCATTGGTCTTGATTTGATTGCCGAAGCTGTGGTTATTTGTATTTTTAATATTTTAGCTGGATTTTTCTTTTTACTCTATGCTTTTCTTTTTATAACCAGATATGTTGCTATCTGGGCATTGGTAATTGTTTCTCCATTGGCTTTCTTTGCCTATGTTTTTCCGAAAACCCAATCATATTACAAACAATGGTGGCATCAATTTATTCAATGGTGCTTTGTCGGTGTTCCGGCCTCTTTTTTCTTATATCTTTCCTGGCAACTATTAAGCAAAATAGATAGTATAATCGTTCCTCCACCAGCAAGCGCTTGGGCCGGAGTTATTGGCGCAGGCGATACAATCAGCAATCTTCTTCCTTATGGCGTTATTTTAATTTTCCTTTTCCTTGGATTTATAACCAGTTTATCAAGCGGCGCAATTGGCGCCACCGCCATTATTAGTACGGCAAAAGGATTGGGCAAGTCTGCCGTAGGCAATTGGAAAAAGGGAACCGGAGCGATTGGTCAGGCAAAACAATTGAGAAATAGAGGTGGTCAAGCGATAATCGGCAGCAATTCCGTTGGAACAATATTCAATGATATGGCAAAAAACAAAAATCCCATTATCAGCGCCATGGGGTTAAAGGGAAAGGAAATACGAGGCAACTTGCAAAAATCTCTTGAGAGCGTTAAAGACGGCCGAATCGACGCGATACTAAGCGCGAGAGACAGCGATGGCGCAAACGCATACCTCTCAAACCCGCTCGTTAGTGAATTAAATAAAATTAAGCTTGCCGAAGGCATGGCAGAAAAATGGGACGAAGAAGATAGGATGAAAGTAAGAGAGGGTGTCGGTTTGACAACACAGGCTTCTATGGCCGCTTCTTGGGGTCTAGCCAATGTCGCCAGAAAAATGGTCAAAGATTCTCCATCTCTTGCTAGAGTAAAAGCGGTTTCCGATATTAATATTGATCCTAAAAATATCAATGATCCCAAGAAAGCTATACTGAAAGACGATTTGGAAAGAATACGAACTCGGTTGGCTGGGATTAGAACGAAGTTAAACAGCGGAATGGACATTAATAATCTCAGTCATTTTAGCGCGGAAGAACAAGCCATGGCAGATGAGATGAGGGGCTCCGTGGCGGCTAAGGATTTCTTTCAAGCTAACGATTTTTCGAAACCGATCAAAGACATTATCGAAAAAAGGGGGGAATCGTATTATGCAATTGCCGGTGAGCTTGGCCTTGAAAGAACAATGGCAGGAATGAAAGGCGACTCAATCACCGGTTTGAGTAATGATTCGCTTAATTCTAAAAGAATCAGGCAACTGGCGGCTTTGCAATGGACTTCTAATAAGTTCGATAATGTTTTTCAATCCCGTGGACCTGGTGTTTTCAAAGAGTTCATAACCGGCATAGACGATATTGGCACATTAGAACTAGCTAAAAAAAATCCGAAATTAGGGAATGCCGCTTATAGTGGCATGTTAACCGATAGATTTAATAAACGCTATGCGGCTGAACTAAATGGCCAGCCAACTTCAACATTGATTGAGACCGCGAAACAATGGGATCAATATATCAGTTATGTAAATGGAGGATCTCGACCAAAGTGGATGAAAGGAACACCACCTCCGTCCGGAGGTGGAAGCGAAGACAAAACAAGGGGAAGTGGAGGGGGGGGTGGGGGCGGAACCGGAGGGGGAACAATAGGAAGACCGTCAGCAACGCCACCCGCACAACCACCTAAAAAAAGACAGGAAGACAAGACCCTGGGAGAAAGAGAGACAGAGGGAAAGGAATTCTTAGAAAAACATACGGCTCAATGGGACTCAGAAAGACTAGATGAAAAAATGGCACAGGATGCCGCTAATCTTGCGGCTAGACCAACTCCAGGAGAATTCCATACAGCTCAAAAAGAATACGAAACACAAAAATATGAAAAAGCAAGAAACGATACAAATAATCTTGCGGCTAGACCAACTCCAGGAGAATTCCATACAGCTCAAAAAGAATACGAAACACAAAAATATGAAAAAGCAAGAAACGATACAAAAGCAGGACAAGGTGAGGGAAGTTATGAAGGGATGAAAGGCACGGGAAGAATATCTCAAGAATCTTTAGATCAAACTATAGCTCACCAAGAAGCGCAAAGAGTGCAGAAAGACTATGGACAAGAAAGAGAAAGAGCAAGTCAAGGCGCAACACCAAAAACACCGGAAGAAAAAGAACAACAACAAAATGAAGCGCAAAAAATTTATGATAACACGAAACAAGAAGATAAAACTCTAGAAAGAAGAAAAGAGGAAGGAAGAGAATTCTTAGAAAAACAAGCAAAACAACGCGATCGAGAACAGGGGATATTAAGTCCAATAGACGTTAAATTTGGAGGTCAGAATGGTTCCATAGTCGGCGCAATACCATGCACAATCCAAGGACGATTAGGAGCCGATAAGCCCATTCCTTTTGAGATATATAAGGATCCATTATCCGGATTCGCGAGAATAAGGAAAACCGATGACAAGAATTCGGATATTTTGACTGTCACTGATGATAAAACAGGAAAATCATCAATTCGAGTAAAGAATGACGATGGCGTTATTATTAACGAGGACATGTCATTTAGAATAGGAAGAACATCCTACCGCTTAAGTGGTAATAAATTTATTATAGGAAAATAAAAATATGCCAGAATATACTAGAGAACAACTTGCAAAACTTTACAAAGGACTTCCACAAGAATTGAAGGATTGGATTGGTTCCGAAGACGCCAATGACGCTATTTATCAGATTCTGAAAGAGAATGATGTTCTTGATGAAAAGTGCGAACAAATTTCTATTCTGACCCGTAATATCCTTCTTGGCCTTTTGCCAATGGAAAATTTCGAAGAAACCATTGAGAAAGAAGTCGGGCTCAAAAAAGATTTGGCTGAAAAAATCTCTCATGAAATAAATCGTTTTGTCTTCTTTCCCATAAAAAGTATTTTGAATGATTTGTACGGAGTAGAAAAAACAGCTGGAAACGTTCAACTAGAGTCAGCACAAAAAGAAATTCCTGAACAAGAAAAACCATCAAAGTCAGATTCATATTTAGAACCAATGGAATGAAACAATGAGATTTCAAGTTCCCCAATTTATTGAAGAAGAGACGAAAATCGCCGGCTCACTAACCTTTAAGCAATTCGCGCTTATGGGAGCAGCCGGAGTTGCAGTTGTTATTCTTTACGCTGTCTTCGGCAAAACCAATTTTCTTGCTTTCATTTTTATAAGCACTTTGCTTGTGATAGGTATTTTTGCCCTTGCCTTTATTAGAATCAGCGGCAGATCATTGCCTTTGCTTCTGGGAAATTTCCTTCTTTATTCCTTTTCTTCTAGAATATATCTATGGAAAAAGAAAGACTTGCCGCCCAGAATTATCTGGCAGAAACTTGAAAATAAAAACGTGCCGATCAGGCCAGATCCGTCGTCTCTAGAATTAAGGCTGGCCCAGAAAAGCCGTTTAAAGCGAGTATCTTCTATTGTAGAAACGAAAAAATAACTATGGCCAAAGCATCAACCCAGGATTTCCTGGAAATCGACCAAATCAGAGAAGGCGTCATCGTCCTGCGAAGCAAGGCTCTTAGGGGAATTTTAATGATCTCTTCCTTGAATTTTGCTTTAAAGTCTGTCGAGGAGCAGGAAACGATAATTTACCAATTTCAAAATCTTTTGAATTCACTTGATTTTTCTGTCCAGATCATCATCCAGTCAAGAAAAATGAATATTACCGGCTACTTGGATCAGATAAAAACTCTGCAGGACAAACAGACAGACGAACTGATGAAAATGCAAACATCCAGCTACTATGATTTCATAAAAGGACTGATCGAGGGCGGCTCAATTATGAGCAAGACTTTTTTCCTGGTTGTCCCTTACACTATTTCAGAAGATCAAGGAGCCCGCGGCGGTTCAAACAGTGTTCTCAAAATGCCTAAAATTTCCTCGCTTACCGAAGAGCAGTTCCAAAGATGCAAATCACAGCTCTGGCAAAGAATGGAATTCTTGGCCTTGGGCTTAAAAAGAATGGAGTTGCAGGCAATTCCTTTATCAACTCCGGAACTGATCGAGTTTTTCTGGTCTCTCCACCATCCCCGGGAAGCGGAAATCGGTTATTATCCGGAGATTCCACCCGAACTTATCCAAGATAACAATAATAGAAAATAACTTAATGGATTTTCCGTTTTTAAAAAAAGAAAGAAAACTGCCAGAGAAAATCTTTGAGGCAGAATCTTTAAATGTCAGGGATTTTATCGCCCCTTCCTCGATTGAAATCCAACAAGGCTCTTTAAAAGTTGGCGAAAAACTGGCCAAATCTTTTTTCGTTTTCTCCTATCCGAGATACCTTTCCACGGGCTGGTTTTCCCCGATCATCAACCTAGATACGCCCATGGATATTGCTTTTTTCATTCACCCGGTTGACACTGGCCTAGTCTTAAAACAACTGCGCAAGAAAGTAACTGAAGTTCAGGCCGAACTGATTGAAAGGCAGGAAAAAGGCTTAATCAGGGATCCTGTTTTAGAAACCGCTTTCCAAGATATGGAAGCCCTTAGGGACGGGTTACAGACTGCCCAAGAAAAAATATTCGGCTTTGGCCTGTACATTACGGTTTATGCCGATACTGACAAACAATTAAGAGACATTGAATTGACTTTAAGATCTCTTCTTGAGGGCAGGCTAATCTTCGTCAAACCCGCCCTTTTCCAGCAAAAAGAAGGCTTTATCTCTTCTTCTCCATATGGCATGGATTTGCTTCAGGTTCACACGCCCATGAATACCAGTCCGCTTTCTTCAAGCTTTCCGTTTGTTTCTTTTGACTTAAGCTCCAATGAGGGAATTCTATACGGAGTCAACCGGCACAATAATTCTCTGATCCTTTTCGACCGCTTCTCACTGGAAAACGCGAACCTCTTAGTATTTGCCAAATCCGGCGCCGGTAAAAGTATAATCGGAGATTCTCCCGTTTTAGTAAAACGCGGAAGCGAAGTACGCTTGGAAAAAATTGGCCAGCTGGTAGAAAAGATAATTGGGAAGAACGGCGCCACGCAAATAGAAGAAGATATCGAAGGGGTCTTAGATCCTGATATTGAAGTTTATAGTTTTGATAAAAACCTTAAGGGCGCTTGGTCTAAAGTAACCGTCGCCGCCAGGAAAAAAGCGCCCAATATCTTCTATAAATTCACGACTAGGAGCGGACGCGAAATTACCACCACTAAAGATCATAACCTCGTGATTCTTAAAAATAACCTCTTAGAGGTAGTAAAAGGATCTGAAGCAAAAATTGGGCAATGTGTCCCTTTGGCAAGAGAAATCCAAATGACTACCAGCCCAACGCTTAATTTTAATTTACTTGAGTTATTAAAAGATTCAAAAAAAATCTATGTTCGCGGCGCAAGTGAAATAATCTCGGCGAATTACCAATTTCTAAAAAAAGCAACTGACGATAAGCTTAAATTGTACCTATATAAATACCAAAATGGGAGATTATTACCAATAAAACATTTTGTAAAGATTTTGGAACTGCTGAAAACAAGCTTAAGCGAAGCGAATATCAATAAGTTGAAAATAACCTCTAAGCGCGGGAAAAGCTCTTTGCCCGCAGTATTCCCGATTGCTCCTGCTTTTGCCAGAATTATCGGTTACATTGTCGCCGAGGGCTGTTTCACAAAGGATTCCGTCATTATCACCAATCTGGATAAAGAGTTCTTAACTGACCTAGATCAATGCCTTAAAGAAATTGGCGTTTTGCGCTTCTTCGCCAATAGAGGGATCATAATCGCCGAAAAGCCCTTTACTGAACTTTTAAAACGGATTGGTATTTCCGACAAATCCGGAGAAAAAACCGTTCCTTCTTTCCTGTTCAACGCCAAAAAGGAAATCGTCGCTAATTTCTTAAAAGCCTATTTTGAAGGAGACGGCGGAATAGAAAAAAATACATTCATAACTGCCACTTCAAAATCAAAACAATTAATTTCTGAAATAACTTATCTTTTATCATTTTTTGGCATTATCGCCAGGATATCAAAAACGAGGAAAATAGCAACTAATTCTAATTGGCAAGAGAAAAAAGATTATTATAAACTTAGCGTCAGCGGTCAAAATAATCTTCGGAAGTTTGCTGAAAATATCGGCTTTGTTTCCAGTCGAAAAAAAGAATCACTCGCTAAAACGATCGGGAAGAACGGCAATACAAACGTCGACCTTATCCCTACCGCCGGGGCAATCTTTAAAGAAATTTACGATTTATTCGGCTATCAACTGCACAATATCCAGGATATTTCTAACATTAAAAGAGAACATTACGACCCATCTCCAGGTAAAATCAATGAATTGGTCGCCATTATTGAAAATCGAATTGAGCGTTTCAAAAATCTAGCCGCTACTTATAAAACGCTAAGTGAGTTGCCGTCTTTAGCAACAATTATTGATATTGGAAAAAACGATAAGGAATTAAATCGGGCTCTCTGGCGAACCCTTGGTCAAAGCTGGCGGACAGTTAAAAACAAAGGCGTTAAACCGGGGAAAGAACTGGTCCATTCTGGATTTTCAGAAATGGATCTGCCAATAAAGTCGTTCGGCCGCGCGCTTCAGCCAGCAATCGCTACCTGTATCCGGCAGAATACCAGCTATGAATTAATTCAAACGGCGGCGCAAAATATCTGGGAAAATTGCCAAAAAATATTACAAGAAAAAATCCCTTCAGTTGAAGAAAAATTATTGCAACTGAAATTGCTTGCAAATAGCGATCTTTTTTGGGATCCGATTGCTAAAATTGAAAATTTGCAAAATAAAAGCGATAAATACGTCTATGATTTAATGGTTGATAACGGCGTATTTGTTGCCGGCAACGGGGGAATGTTTGTCCACAACTCTTACTTCTGCAAGATCGAGATTTTAAGGTCACTAATGACAGGCATAGACACGATTATTATTGATCCGGAAAATGAGTATAAGTTTTTGGCTGATTCCGTGGGCGGCTCTTTTTTTAATATTTCCCTTAGCTCGGATAATCATATTAATCCCTTTGATTTGCCGACTCCTAGAGAAGACGAAGACCCGGAAGACGTGCTTAGATCAAACGTCATCAACCTGGTTGGCCTTTTAAGAATCATGTTTGGCGGGCTGACTCCGGAAGAAGACGCTATTATTGACCGGGCTTTAACCGAGACTTACGCTTCTAAGGACATTACGCCCCAATCTGACCCCGGCAAATGGCAGGACAACATGCCAATCATGTCTGATTTCGAATCAATCTTAGAAACCATGGAGGGAGCTGATTCCTTGGTTATAAGATTAAGAAAGTTTACCCAGGGAACTTTTTCTAATTTTTTTAACCAGCCAAGCAACCTTTCTCTTGATAAAAACCTGATTGTTTTTGGCATCAGAGATATGGAAGACGAGCTTAGGCCAATGGCCATGTTTGTGGTGATGAGATATATCTGGAATAAAATCCGCTCCCAGATGAAGAAAAGGATGCTTTTAATTGATGAGGCCTGGTGGCTGATGCAATCTGCAGACGGAGCTTCTTTCTTATTTGGCATGGCCAAGAGAGCCAGAAAATACTGGCTGGGAGTGACTACCATCACCCAGGATGTCGGCGACTTTCTGCAATCAGACTATGGACTGGCTATTGTCGCCAACTCTTCTTTGCAGCTGCTGCTTAAACAAAGTCCAGCCGTGGTCAATCAGGTCCAGAAAACCTTTAATCTGACTGAACAGGAAAAAGGGCTTTTGCTGGAGTCTGGAATTGGCGAAGGCGTTTTCATTGCCGGCCAGAAACACGTCGCTATCAGAATAGTCGCTTCCTATGCTGAAGATCAGATCATCACCACTTCTCCTGAAGAAATTTTAAAGATTAGAAAAGCGAAACTGGAAGAAGAATAATATGGTAAAAAAACCAGGACCGCCAATAACGCCAAGGTCCAGCGCTCCGGGAAAAAACATTCCTGCTTCTGAAAAAAGACTGGGGGGTCTTGATAAAGAGCCTCCAAAACCCATAGACGAAAAAGAAGAGTCAGCCTCATCGGCTGATGCGCCGGAGAAGCGCAAAAAAGAAGAGTCAGCCTCATTGGCTGATGCGCCGGAGAGGCGCAATGACGAGGAAGGGGAGGAGGAAGAAGACGAATCTGATGACGAAGAGTCTGAAGACGAAGATGAATCTCAAATGGAAATTGCCCAAAGCGTTAAATCAGCATCCGGCCTTTTTAGTCCGGAAGGAGCTGTTTTTTTGCCCCTTGCTATTCTACTTGATTTAATTAGTATTATTCTTATTATTTTTGCTCTTGACGACTTTTGCATCCTTGATATTATCGGAATCGCTACTATTGGTGCATGGGTATTTTACAAAACCGGAGTTACTCCATCAGCTCCCGAAAGCACAGTACAAAAAGCCGAAAAAGCTAAAGACGCTGTGAGACAAGGCAGGGCTTCCGGAGAAATTGCGGAAAAAGCTGAAAAACTTGCCGCTAAAGCCGGAAAATATGGTCGTTGGTTAAGACCGGCCTTATGTATTCTAGGAGAATTAATTGTTTGGATTGGCGCCATTCCATTTTGGACATATCTGGTCTATAAAACACTTACAGATAATGACTAATTCTACGGATATAAAAAAAAATTTAAGATCATTTAGTGTTTTTCCGCTCACGCTCTTAATCTTAGCGTTGCCAACGTTAGTCTTTGCTTTTGAAATAAATTATCCAATAATCCCGGGAGCGCCCAGCCCAACCGATTTTTCATCTTTTGTAAACTATTTATATTATTTTCTCCTTATTGTCGGAGCTATGGTTGCCT
>Ga0209211_10004725_pt1 | contig 20910 bp, 21 predicted proteins | sample RifGroA2_FD_183992 | JGI IMG/M metagenome (GOLD analysis project Ga0209211, IMG submission 183992) | Groundwater microbial communities from Rifle, Colorado, USA - Groundwater A2 (SPAdes) (version 2) | ecosystem: Environmental > Aquatic > Deep subsurface > Groundwater | place: Rifle, Colorado...
GGGCGTATCGGTCTTGAACTCCTTGTTCTCCCGAAGCGGAGCGAGGGGAACAGGAGTTCCGGCTTAACTCCGCATTCTCCCTGAGCGAAGCGAAGGGAGAACGTAGAATTGAGCGACGAGTGCCACTGCAAGATAACAACATGCCTCCAAACCGATTTGCACTCCTCATAACTATGCTTCCTAAAAAAGTGTCCTGTGGCACTCGTTCACTCCAATGACTTGTTAGCCCTTTTCAAGTTTGAAATGGGCAACTATTTTATCAATAAGTTCTATCGCAACATCAGCTTCCTTTTGAGCTATACGCAAACTATCAGCATTTATGAACGCCTTCTCATGAACTATTTCTTTCCGGGCTTCCCTGAACTGTTTGCAAATATCTAAAATTGACTGGTCATCACAACCAAGCAGTTGGAGTTTTTCTTCATATGATTTGAAATCGTATTCCCTGAAGGTATCCAACCCCTTTTGCTTGGCTATGAGTAGATGCAATATTGACTCAAAAAACATACCGCAAAATACAATTGTAATTAATGCATGCTTGAAGCTCTTTTGCTCAGGGTCAAGAGTAATAATATAGCCGGGCTCACTATTAGGTTTTGGTTTTCTATTCCTGTTCGTGAACTCATTCATCGCCGCATAAGATTCTTTGGCAATTTTGTAGAAGACATGAACATTTGTATGAACAAAATTGTTCTGATTAGGGTCTACCATACTTTTATTTTTCTATATCTACATATAACTTCCCAGGAGATGTTGGGAAGTTAGGATCGTTTTGATATTTTTCGAGCATTAAAATGATTATCAACGGGATAGACTCGTTGCTTTTAATCCACTTATTAAACATATTCCCACCCTCAATTACAGCTTCCTTTGCTGAAATGTTTTTATCCATACACAAAAAGTATCTCAACATAAGCTGCCTGTATAATGGATTCACTCCAAGTTTGTCAAACATTGCATCGGTCAGCTTGGCAAAATCAACATCTGATAAAGAATGTAGCTGGCTGCAACAATCTGCTGCACCAAGGAATATCAGATGTTTCGCCAAATTAGCTTTTTCTGGATTATTAAATTTACTTTTTTGAAGAAAGAGATCGCATGCATATACAAACAAATCAAGTCGTTGTTGTGCTGCTTCAAGTGCAGTTGGTTTTGATCTGAATAATTTCTTTAATACATTGAACATATCATATCCATTTCGTCATCATTCTTTAAGGGCTAACAAGTTATTATCTAAACGTGAACCGTTTCGCTAATATCGGATTTGGAATATTAGTCACTGTATAACAAGTTATTGTTTATTATACAGTTTCTTGACTTTAGCAAAAATTTTTTACCAACTCCAGCAAATTGTAAACTCAAATTGACGTTGGTTTGATAACATCCCGATCCGGGCTCTTTCTCATTTCAAAAGGGTAACTTTCCTCTCACTTGATTTTTTAACCCCCCCCTTGCGGGGGAGGATAAAGGTGGGGGGTTGAGAGATAAGCAATTCTCCCTTATTACCGCTAACACTCCGTTTATATTTTGTAAGACCTCATTGTTCCAGAACCTTAAGCAAACAAAATCAACTATGTAATTGTCTATGGGCTGTTGCCTCCTGAATTTCAACCCTTCCATCTGCTTCATCCTCAAGCGGCTCCAGAGCAGTCGTTCTGCATCTGTAGTTCTTTTCCTGAGGGCTTTCCCCAATGTTGTTATTCTGTCTGCCGTAGAATCACCCCCACCCTTACCCTCCCCCGTCAAGGGGGAGGGTAAATTGTTTGCCTCCCTCATCAAAGGGGAGGGAATATTATTTACTCACTCATTCATTCATTATGAGAAAGAACCTCTATCCTTCTGCTTATCAAGTTTCCGGTCATCTTCCCATGATTGCTTCAAACACGTCTTTTGCCGGGATTTCCCCTTCTCTTATTACCTTCAATTCCTGTTCCGTTGCATCCAAAATGGTTGAGCCGAGTTTGCCGGATAACACTCCGCCGTCAATGAGCAGGTCTATCTTATCTCCAAAATAATCCATAACCTCTTTTGCTGTTACAGGGCTTTTTTTGCCGGATGGATTTGCGCTGGTTGCTGTAATAGGAGAATCTATTTCCTCAAGAAGTTTTTGAGTTATGGGATTGCTGGATATTCTTACGCCTATCTTGCCAGTGCCTCCTGTGAGTAGAGAGGGAATTGACTTTTTTGCCTTGAATATAATCGTCAACGGCCCGGGCCAGAATTTTTTAATCAATTTTTCCGCTAACAGCGGGATTTCTTCTGCGACTTCCAACAACATCTTCTTATCTTTAATTAGAATTGATACCGGTTTATCGGAGCCTCGGCCTTTTAATTCAAACAGCTTTTTTATCGCAGCTTCATTGAAAGGATCAACCCCAAGACCGTAGAATGTTTCTGTTGGATAGGCGATAATTCCGCCTTTTTTAAAAATATCACGAACCCGCTTCCAGTCTGAACCCGAAAGCGTCTCTGCCTTAAGAAGGGTTGTCATACGCTAATTTTCTTAGCTTTTTCCTCTACATCCTTAGCTTGCTTTTCCTTATACGCCTTGAGTTTTGCCTGAAGTTTTTTATCTGCTAAAGCAATTATCTGTACAGCAAGTATACCGGCATTTTTTGCGCCTGCCTTGCCTATTGCCATTGCTGCAACCGGCACGCCGCCCGGCATCTGCACTGTTGAAAGAAGCGCATCCATGCCTTTTAATGAAGATGAATCTATGGGCACGCCGATAACAGGCAATATTGTTTCAGCAGCTATAAAGCCTGCAAGATGAGCTGCAGAGCCTGCTCCTGCAATAATCACTTTGATACCCCTGTCTGCCGCGCTTTTTGCATAATCCGATGTCCTTTTCGGCGAACGATGGGCTGAGGAAATTGTCATTTCATACGGTATATCAAAATCTTTTAATATCTTTGCAGCCTCTTCCATTATCGGAAGGTCTGAATCGCTCCCCATAAGAATGCCGACCAGTGATTTTAGCATAAGTCGCCCCCTCTTTCATCTCATAAGTTTATATCTTAGCTCTTTAGTTCACGCTCAAAAATCGCCCAGATGCAAGGCGGCGCAAGGCTTCAAGCGAGGCATACTTATTTGTAGTATGCTGAGCGCAGAAGCCGCAGCGACAACACAGCAGATGGGCATTTTTCAGCGTGAATAACTATTTTATTGCCTTTTTCCCAATATCCTTCCTATAATGCGCCCCTTCCCATTTTATCCTTGACACTGCCTCATATGCCTTGTTTATAGCCCTTTTTACGCCTACGCCCATGGCTGTTACGCCAAGGACCCTGCCGCCTGCTGTGACAAGTTTGGTATCATTCAGCGCGGTGCCGGCATGGAAGATAACAACATCTTTTAATCTTGCTGCATCTTCAATCCCCTTTATTTCTTTACCTTTTTCGTAATCTCCCGGATAACCCTTTGATGTCATGACAACACATAAGGCAAGCTTATTATCGCAATTGAGTTTAACCTTATTAAGTTTACCTTCAACTGCTGCTGAAAGAACATCTACCAGATCATTTCTAAGCCGCATCATTATCGGCTGTGTTTCTGGGTCGCCAAATCTGCAATTATATTCTAAGACCTTCGGGCCATCTTCTGTAATCATAAGTCCTGCATAAAGAACACCTTTATACGGCCTCCCCTCTTTTTCCATTGCCTTAACAGTCGGCATCATTATGCTGTCTATTATTTCTTCTTTTAGCTTTGCAGTTATGATTGGTGTCGGAGAATAAGCGCCCATACCACCTGTATTTGGGCCTTTATCTCCGTCAAATATTGCCTTGTGATCCTGACAGGGAGGTAAGGGAATAACTGTTTTCCCATCTGTTATAGCTAAGAAAGATGCCTCTTCGCCTTTTAAAAACTCTTCAATTATAACCCTATCCCCAGCCCTGCCAAATGCCTTTTTTTCCATTATAAGCTTTATTGCATCAATGGCATCTTCCCTTGTTTTGCAGATTATTACCCCCTTGCCTGCTGCAAGGCCGTCTGCCTTTACTACCAAAGGAAAGTTATGTTCCTTTATATAATCTTTTGCATTTCTTAGGTCTTTAAATACTTTATAAGCAGCTGTTGGTATGCTATATTTCTGCATCAGATTTTTAGCAAAGACCTTGCTTCCCTCTATCTCTGCCGCCTTTTTTGAAGGACCGAAAACCTTAAGCCCCTTTTCTTCAAAGAAATCTATTATGCCTAATGTCAGAGGTAGTTCCGGGCCAACAACCATGAGGTCTATCTTTTCCTTAATTGCAAATTCTCTCAGGCCCTTTATATCATCTGCCTTTATATCTACACACTCAGCCAGCTGTGCAATTCCGGGGTTCCCAGGCGCGCAGAAGATTTTTTTTATTTTGCGGCTTTTGGCTATTTTCCATACAAGGGCATGTTCACGGCCGCCGCTTCCAATAACTAATATATTCATTACATATATCTCCAAACAACGATTTAACAGGCTGCTGAAAAATAATAAATCCGCCTTGTCTGACATGCTGAACTTGATTCAATATCTATTATGAGACCCTGAAACAAGTTCAGGGTTGACTTTCAGGGGTTTTCTCTCAGCAATTAAATAAATTGGCCTAATCTTTTTTAAGTATTTCTTTTATCTTCGTTATTAACTCATCTGTCCAGAATGGGCTGCCCTTTTGAATAAAGGCCATAACCCGCATGTCGTACCATTTTGGTTCAAGGATTATATCATCTATAAGGTCTTTGCCTGTAGTTACTATTGCCGGTATCTTCTTTCCTAAATCTGCGAGTCTTTGTAAAAAATCCTCCCCATTCATAGTGGCCTGAGGGTCTTTTAAATTTTTAAGGTGCAGGTCAACCACCACAACTGCCACCTGTTTTTTTTCCAAAACAGTTAATGCCTCTGCACCGTTCTTGGCAGTCAACGGCGTGAACTTGTTTTTTATAAGCGTATCCTCTGCCATTTTCCTGATAACAGCGTCATCATCAACAATAAGAATTGATTCACCCATGGTTTTACCAACTGAGGCAGTTTTACCAGGCGCAGCTTCTAATACTATTTTCTCAATGGGCTGTTCAGCAGAGACTCGGAAATTATCATTCTCTTTCTTGAGCTTGATACTTGTCCTGCACTTTATGCAGCCTATCTCTGCCCCATCCTTCCATTGAGAAAAAATATATTGAGGAATCCATAGGCGGAACCTTATTTTGCATTTTGGACATTCTATTTCAACAGCCTTTTTTTGCTCTGCCATGACAGTAATTCATATAACCTGTATCTCCTCTGCCTGTCAAGGTATTTTAACCGCCATAGCCCGCCGTATGTCATGTCCGCCTGAGGCGGATGGGCGGGATTATTAACTATATTATTTAATCAAAAATTGCGTTTCAACAAAACCTTTGTTATCATAAGAAAAAGATAAAGGTAGGCGACGGACAAGAGACGATAGGTAAAAAATCTATAACCCATAGCCTATTGCTTATAGCCTGCCTTTATTGTTCCACGTGGAACATTTCAGTTAAGCTATGTCAAAAGAGAATCAATATGATGTGATAGTTATAGGCGCTGGTCATGCCGGTTGTGAAGCAGCTTTGGCCTGCGCGAGGATGGGATTGTCAACACTTGTCCTTACTATGAATCTTGATACCATAGGCCTCATGTCCTGCAACCCGGCAATAGGTGGAATTGCAAAGGGACATCTTGTTAAAGAGATAGATGCCCTCGGCGGCGAGATGGCAAAGAATATTGATGCCACCGGTATTCAATTCAGGACGTTGAATATGAGTAAAGGCCCGGCTGTAAGGGCAACAAGGGCGCAGGCAGATAGACAATTATATCGTCTCAGGATGAAATCAGTCATTGAATCGCAGGAAAATCTTCACATAAGACAGGCGCTGACAGAAAAAATTCTGGTAAAAGATGGCTCTGTAGCAGGCATTGAGACAAATATCGGAGAAATATTCACCAGCAGAGCTGTTATTATAACAACAGGCACTTTTTTAAGGGGTTTAATCCATATTGGACTTGCCAACTTTCCCGGAGGAAGGGCAGGAGATATGCCATCCGTGAACCTTTCTCTTTCCCTTAAGGAGCTTGGTTTTAAGATGGGGCGGCTCAAAACAGGCACATGCCCAAGACTGGATGCAAAGACAATAGATTTTTCAAAATTAGAGACCCATGGCAGCGATGAAGCGCCGCCGCCGTTCTCTTTTTCAACAAAAGTAATCACAAATAAACAGATTCCCTGTTATATCACATACACAAATATTAAAACCCATAATGTGATAAAAAAAAACCTTGACAGGTCTCCGCTTTACAGCGGTGTAATTAAGGGGGCAGGCCCCAGATATTGCCCATCTATTGAGGATAAGGTTGTCCGATTTTCTGATAAAGAGAGACATCAGGTATTTCTTGAGCCAGAGGGATACGATACAAAAGAAATTTACCCAAATGGGCTTTCTACAAGCCTTCCTATCGATGTGCAGCTAAAGTTTTTAAGAACTATTGAGGGATTGGAGGGAGTTGAAATACTAAGGCCCGGATATGCAATTGAATACGATTATGTTGAACCAACCCAGCTAAAACCAACCCTTGAGACAAAGGCAATTCAAGGTCTATATCTTGCAGGCCAGATAAACGGCACATCAGGCTATGAAGAGGCAGCAGCCCAGGGGCTTATTGCAGGGATAAATGCAGGATTAAAGATAAAAAACAAACCACCTCTCATAATTGACAGGTCTGAGGCCTACCTTGGTGTAATGATCGATGACCTTGTAACCAAAGGCACAAAAGAACCTTACAGGATGTTTACATCTCGGGCAGAATACAGGCTTCTTTTAAGGGAAGACAATGCAGATTTAAGATTGAGGGAAAAAGGTTATGAGGCAGGATTAGTAAACGATGCAGATTATGGGATATTTAAAGTCAAAAAGAATACAATTGAAGACGAGCTTAAAAAATTAGAAAACACAAAGATTGCGCCGACTGAAGATATAAACAATACGCTCAAGACCTTTGGCCTGGATGACATTAAGAAATCTACAACCCTTAAAGAACTGCTCAGGAGACCATGGGTCTATTTACCAACCGTATATAAACTTATGAGATGGAAAGATATACATGAACCAAAGATTATAGAGCAGATAGAGATAATGGTTAAATATGAAGGATATATAAAACAGCAGCTTGAACAGGTGGAGAGATTTAAGAAAATGGAGGAGATTAAAATACCGCAGCACATATCCTTTGATGAAGTAAGCGGTCTTTCCAAGGAAGTACGAGAGAAGCTTGTTTCAATAAAGCCCGAATCTATCGGCCAGGCTGCAAGGGTATCCGGTGTTACACCGGCTGCCCTGTCTATGCTTCTCATTCATTTGAAAAAGATAGGACATATATGAAAAAAGAGGGGCAAGGGGCAGGGGGCAAGGGGCAAGAAGAAATAAAAAAATTACTCAAAACCGGTGCGGCGGAACTTGGAATTACTGTCGGAGATAAAGAAGCCGCTCTTTTCTTACATTATCTTACCGAACTAAAAGAATGGAATAAAAAGATAAACCTAACATCCATTACAGATGATAGAGATATCATAATAAAGCATTTCCTTGATTCGTTAACATTGGTTTCATTCCTTACAGATAAAAAAACCATTCTTGATATAGGCTCTGGCGCCGGCTTTCCCGGCATTCCTCTTAAAATTGCCCTTCCTGATTTAAAGGTAATGCTCATGGATTCTGTTAATAAAAAGGTTATATTCATGCGACATATTATAAGGACGCTTGGACTGAAAGATATAGAGGCTATCCAAGGAAGAGCAGAAGATACTGGTATTATAAAAAAGTTTGAATCAAGTTTTGATGTTGTCACATCAAGGGCATTCGCAGATCTCGGCACGTTTGTAGATATAGCCGCCCCTTACGCAAAAAGGACTGGAATTCTTTTGGCAGTCAAAGGTCCAAAAGGGTTAGATGAATTAAAAAAACTAAAAGATTCAAAGAACATAGAATCCGTACAGATCAAAGAGATAAAATTGCCTTTTTCAGATGCTGTGACTACTATTTTGAGTTTTAAGAAAGTCTCTTCTCAACCTTAACCTTTACCGCTACCTCAACCTGATGAATGTTCCACGTGGAACATTTAATCTCTTCAGTCAATTTTTTCCTTGAAAAACAAAAATGGTGTGATAAACTGCCTCCAAAAGATGGCAAAAATAATTAGCATAGCAAATCAAAAAGGCGGCGTGGGCAAAACAACCACAGCTGTAAATCTTTCTGCCTCTCTCGCTGTAGCAGAGAAGAGGGTTCTCCTTGTTGATTTTGACCCTCAGGGCAATACCACCAGCGGTGTGGGCATTGCAAAGAACGGCTCAAAAGCCAGCATATATCAGGCAATAATCCAGCATAAAGGACTAAAAGAAGTTATTAAAGATACGGAGATTTCATTTCTTAGGACAGCCCCTTCCACTATAGACCTCATCGGCGCCGAGGTAGAGTTGATAGATGATCCGACAAGAGAGATAAGGTTAAAAGATGCCTTGAAAGAAGTAGCGAATGATTATGATTATATCCTTATTGATTGCCCGCCTTCATTAAGCCTTTTAACAGTAAACGCCTTGACCGCAGCAGATTCAGTTCTTATCCCCATGCAGTGTGAATATTATGCGCTGGAAGGATTATCTCAACTTATGAAGACCGTTGGCCTTATAAAGAAAAATCTTAACCCAGGTCTTGAGATAGAAGGCATATTGCTTACCATGTTTGACCCAAGGAATAACCTTGCCCATCAGGTGGCAGAAGAGGTAAAGGCACATTTTGCCGAAAAGGTTTTTAAGACAGTAATACCAAGGAATGTAAGATTAAGCGAAAGCCCAAGCTTTGGCAAACCTGTAATACTTTACGATGTAACATCTAAGGGCGCATTAAGCTATATTGAGCTGGCAAAAGAAATTCTATTGAAAAATTAAGGGGTTAGCTATGTTAGCAAAGAGAAAGGCCCTCGGCAAAGGCCTGAGCGCATTGATTCAGACTCCTGAAAAAATAGGGGATAACTATCTTCAATGCTCTATCAATGAAATAACTCCAAGCATTGTTCAGCCAAGAAAAGACTTTAATGAGCAACACCTGCAGGAACTTGCTGACTCAATAAAAGAAAAAGGTGTTATAGAGCCTCTTCTGGTCAGAAGATCAGGGAATGGCTATGAGCTTATAGCGGGTGAGCGAAGATGGAGGGCAGCAAAACTTGCAGGCCTTAAGGAAGTTCCTGTTGTTGTAAGGGATGCTACAGATGAAGAAAGCCTTGAGTTGGCAATTATAGAAAATATCCAAAGGGCAGATTTAAACGCAATGGAAGAGGCAGAGGCGTATAAAAATCTTATAGATAGATTTGGGCTTTCCCAGGATGAGACGGCAAAAAGGGTCGGCAAGGAAAGGGCTACTGTTGCAAATTATTTAAGACTGCTCAAACTCCCGCCAGAGGTAAAGGAGGAATTAAAAAATGGCGCAATTTCAATGGGCCATGCAAAGGTGTTGCTTAGCCTTGACGGTCATGCAACGCAAAGGGAGATATGCAGAAGGATAATACAAAAAGAATTATCAGTTAGAGAGACCGAAGAAATAGCTAAATATTACACAAAGGGCGATAAAAAGAGCAGCAGCTCCAGCCAAAAAAAGAATGCTCATATAAAATCTCTTGAGGATGAATTAAGAAATATATTTGGAACAAGGGTTTTAGTAAAGGATAAAAAGGGGAAAGGCCGGGTTGAGGTAGAGTTTTACTCTTATGAGGAGTTGGAGCGGATATTGGAGATGTTGAGGAATATCAAGGCATAATAAGGACTTTATATGACAGATAGAGAAATTGAAGAAGTATATCAAATCGTTAAAGACTATCATGAAAAATATCTAAGCAAACATGGAGTTAAGCTGCCAAAGCTGAACGATGTTGATGGAAATTATGTTAAGGATGCCCTTGTGCTGGTTTATCTTGCGAGGTTTTATCCAAGCACGGTTTCTGTGATGAAAGACGAACTCACGGAATTCATCAGAAAATTTTATCCCAAAATCAATGATGTTCAACAGGCAAGACATCTCGGAGCGCAAAAGGGATGGTTTATTTCAGCAGGCGGCAGAGACAATGTTCATGTGAAGAAAAGCGGAGAATACCGGTTGATTACTCTGGAAAGACCGTATCCTCATTTCAAAGGGCACAGAATTGAAGCAACCGGAAATTGGGATAACATAAAGCAGCAATATGGAAACCGCTGCGCCACCTGCGGCTCTGAAGAAGGAAAGAAAAATATCCACTATCCGAACACCATAACAAAACTGCAAAAAGCGCATATTGACTCATCAAAACCTTTGGCTGAAGGAAACATTATCCCTCAGTGTCAAAAATGCAATCGCGCATACAGAGATTTTTGGGTATTTGATGAAAGAGGACGGGTGAGAGGGATTGCGAAACCGGCAATCATTAAGAAGTGCAGCGAAAAAGTAAAAAGAGGAATTTACAAAATTCTCTACAACGAATTCAAAGGACAAGACCCCAATGAATGGTGAGCATCTGAATAAAATCATTCACGGCGATTCGTTGCAAATATTGTCAGGATTTGACGATAACAGTATTGATTTGGTTTTGACCGACCCGCCGTATTTTCTGGACAAGATGGATAATGGATGGGATGAAAAGAAGGTTGCAAGCACGAAATATCATCATGTTGTCAAATCATTGCCTGCTGGAATGAAATTTGACAGGGAACAAGGGAAAAACTTTTACGAGTGGTATTACAAGATTTCAAAACAGGTCTTAAGGGTTTTGAAACCCGGCGGGTTCTTCTTTTCCTTTTCTAGTCCAAGATTATATCATAGGATGGTTTCTGCCATTGATGACGCAGGATTTTTGATACGAGATTGCTTTATCTGGCTTTACACGCAAAATCAGCCCAAAGCAATGAGCCTGAATCATTTTATTGATAAATTGAACGAGAGTGAACGAGCGAAAACAAATTTAAAAAAACAACTGAACGGCTGGAAAACGCCGCAAATCAAGTCTTGCTTCGAGCCGATTGTCATGGCGCAAAAAGAGCCGGAAGGGACATTTTTGGAGAATTTCAGAAAATATCATGTGGGCTTGTTAAATACGCAGGTAAAAATAGGTCAGGATATGTTTCCAGCCAATGTGGTTTCAACAGACGCAATAAATGAAGTGGTTGATAAATGTTTCTTGATTTCAAAGCCGGATAAAAAAGAAAAAGGGGATTTTAACGCGCACAGAACCGTGAAGCCGTTAAGTTTGTGCGAATACATTATCAATTTAACAACCTATTCGCCTGAATCGGTTGTGCTTGATCCCTTTGCCGGCAGCGGCACCACTTTGGTTGCGGCAAAAAAATTAGGGAGAAAATTTATCGGCATTGATATAAATAAGGAATACATTGCGATAGCGAAGACAAGGCTCAACTCGTTGGAAGAAGATACAGTCCCGTATGATGCCATAGGCGCGGAAAAACAATTGAGAATATTTGAGAAGCAAGCAAAGTATAAGAGACTATATAAAGCTAAAATACCAAAAGCGGTTTGAGAAATTGAGGCCGTCTAAAAATAAAAGGAGGCAGCATGTTTGAAAAGGATAAAAAAAGAGGAGATTCTACTCAGATGAATGGATTTATTGGAAAAGGCGTGACCATTACCGGAAAATTGGGCTTTGAAGGCTCTGTCAGAGTTGACGGGGGGTTTAATGGCGAAATTGACGCAATAAGCGGCACCCTTATCGTTGGCGAAGGCGCTGTTATGGAGGGAAAGGTTCATGTTGATATTGCTGTTGTAAGCGGAGAATTCAGGGGAGAGATAGAGGGAAAAAGCAGAATAGAATTAAGGGCGCCTGCCAAGATGTATGGAAATATTAAAACAACAAATCTTATTATTGGCGAGGGTGTAATATTTGAAGGAACCTGCGAGATGGGAGGCGAGAGAAAAGCAAGCACCAGCGGCTTTTTAAAGGAGGCCGAGGGTAAAAAGATGGAGGTATTATAAAGATACATGAAGCTGTTGTTTGCTCACTGTTTAAAAAGAATACTTTATAGATTATGGCTTGCTAAACCGGTAGATAATCTTGCCAAGCTCATAAATTTAAAACTTCTCATAGGATCGGCATCAATTTTTTTCCTGTGTCGGCTTATAGCGCTTGACGGCCCTGCCTTCTCAGGAGAAATTCAGGCAAAATTAGAAAATAATAATTTTGCTGATAAGAACGTCTCTGACTTGCTATCACAATCCACTGCCCCTGCTTCGTTGATAGGTCTTGGAGATTATGCCATTATAGTAGAAAAATCCTCTCAAAAACTATACCTCTATGACGGAGATTATAAGTTAATAAAAACCTTTCATGTTACTACAGGCCAGCGCCAAGGAAACAAGACAGCCCAGGGAGACCGTAAAACTCCTGAAGGCATTTATTTCTTTACGCTCGTCAAGGATGACAGAGAACTTCTTCCTGAATATGGTGTAATGGCTCTGCCTATAAATTATCCGAACTTCATAGATGCAATTTCTCACAAAAATGGAAATGGAATATGGCTTCATGCGACCAATCAGCCGACACGGCCGTTGAAGCCTTATGATACGAGAGGGTGTGTTGTAGCTGCCAATGAAGATATTGTGGAGCTTGCAGAATATATAAAGCTTCAGACAACGCCTATGGTAATTGTGGATAAGATTGAGCACGATTCGCTTGAAAAAATTAAAGCCACTCGTCAAGAAATAGCTCGGTTTGTTGAAAAATGGCAGACAAGCTGGGAAGGGAAAGATTTAGAAAACTATATGGACAGTTACTCCAAGAGTTTTAGAGCTAATGGCATGGATTGGCGTGGATGGAAAAAATATAAAAATACGCTGAACCATCAATATTCATATATCAATGTTTCTCTCTCTGATATCAGAATCCTGCGTCACACTAATCATGTTGTTGCTTCATTTATACAACGTTATAAAAATAATAATCTGGCAAGTGTAGGAATAAAAAGGTTATATCTGATTAAAGAGGATGAACGTTGGGAGATTGTTGGAGAGGAGTGGGCCCCTCTCCCCGCACAAAAACCGTCCAATATCGCGCAGAGATATGCTGCGTATAGAAAACCAACTTTGGCAAAGGTTGAAACTTCTTCTGAGCAGAATAGCATCAACAACCTTCCCGTGCAGCAGGCTAAATTTGAAAGCCAGGCATCTTCTCATCTGTCTCTGGCAAAAGCAGACAGGCTGCCACAAACAACCCAGAGCTTTGTAAACCCCGTTAGAAGCTCAGATGTTTCTATCAATAATAATTCATCCTCAACGGAGGAAGCTTCTAAGGGGGTAAATGGCCACCCTCCTCAGCAGGGTCAAGAAGAGTCTGCTTCTCCATCAAAGACAGCAGCAATAGATATAGAAGATTTTACAATAGATGGAGGCAATAGCGCTAACAAGGTCAAATTCAAATTGGTAAATAAAATTGGCGAGAGATATAAGATTTCAGGACGGTTGGCAATCATAGCAGAAAATAAAGGTGATAACGAGGTTCGCTACAGCACATATCCACCGATGACTATTAAGCAGGGTGTTCCAAAGGATTTTAGAAAAGGAGAATGGTTCTCCATAAGGCGCTTTAAGATAGTAAAGGGCGGCTTTGAAGAAAAGGGAGCTGATATTGTTACTGTGCTGGTTTATTCAAAAGAGGGCGATTTGCTGCTCAATAAAAAATTCCCAATACAAACAAAACAATGAAGCGAACTATAAATGTAATGTATTTTAAGGATAGCACCGGAAAGATAAACACACTGGAATTTTCTATAACAAGCCTAAAATTATTAATAGCCGCCATTTCTATTCTCATATTTGTTGCCCTAATATCCACAATCTTTTCTATAAAACTTTACTTTGACCGCGATAGATTGACAAAAGACTTTGTCTCTCTCACCGTGGAAAAGGAGGCGTTAGAAGGAAAACTGAAAGGGTTAGAAACAACCATCAAACCCGAAGCAACTTCCAGGTCTGCAATAGATAGTACGGTAAAATCACAAACAAGCAGGAAGGATTTTCTTGAAGTGAAACCTGTGGCAAAAAATGAAGATGTTACCAATCGCGAAGAAATAAAAGATATTGAACATATTTCTCTCCAAGGCTTTCAGGCCAAGAATACAGATGACCATAGTCGGCTTATTATTTCCTTTGATATTGTTAAAGAAGATACTTCCGGCACAATTGTAAATGGGTATGTTCTAATAGTTGGAGACTATGGAGGAACATACTTTTGTTTTCCTGAAGACGCGGGGATAAAAGACGGAGCGCCTCTTGATTTTAAAAAGGGCAGCAGATTTTCTATAAAATGGCATAAGCGTATGGAATACACGTTGCCATATTCCATGAATAACCCAATAAACAAGGTAATTACATTTGTGTATTCTGCAAGTGGAAACCTCCTTATAAAGAAAGAGGTGGACCTGTAATGAGAAAAAAACTCTATATCATTCTCGCTACAGCATTCCTCCTTACATTTTCATCTCAAGGTTTTTGCAAAACCGTTCACGATGTCTATTTTAAAGACACAGACTACGAGTTGAATGTCTATAAAATATATGGCGCGGAAAAGGGCAAAACCTTGATAATCATCGGCGGCATACAGGGCGATGAACCGGGCGGGTATCTCTCCGCAGACCTGTATGCAGATATGGCTCTGCGCAAGGGGAATTTGATTGTTGTGCCGCGGGCAAATTTTCTATCCATCATTGAGCATAAAAGGGCCATCAACTGGGATATGAACCGGCGGTTTGCAATAAACAGCAAGGAATATTATGAAGATAAAATTGTAGAGATACTCAAGGGGTTGATGGCGCAGAGCGATTTTTTTCTGAATCTGCACGAGGGTTCCGGTTTTTTCCGGGAAACACGGGAGAGCGATATGAAAAATCCCATGCGTTTCGGACAATCCATTATTGCGGACGCGGATGTTTATTATTCAGAAGAGAAAGGCGCGGATATTCATCTCGGAGATTTGGCGAGAAAAATAGCAAGCCGCGTCAATGAAAAGTTAGACAATCAGGACTATCATTTCCGGTTCAACAATCACCGGACATTTGAAAATAACACACCCCACGCTGACCAGAGAAAATCTGCCAGCTTTTACGCCCTTGCCACTTACGACATACCCGCATTCGGCATAGAGACATCCAAAGAGATAAAGGATATTGAGGCCAAGGTCAGGATGCAGACTATGGTCATCAACGCATTTATGGATGAATTCGGCATCATGCCTGAAAATCCAAAAGTGGCTCTGGATACGCCGAGATTAAAATATCTGGTAGTATCACTCAATGGTTCACAAAACATTATAATCAGAGACGGCGAGGATATCAAAGTTAAAAAAGGGGACCGGTTAAAGGTCGTCCAGATTGAGGCAAATTATGAGCGCGGTTTAAGTATTGATATTCTGGGTATGGGAACTGCAAATGATTTTCAAAAAGAATTTGAGATAAACATACCAACAAAGGCTGTGGTGCGAAAAGACAGCTTTAAGTGCGGCGAGGTAAGCATTTCCATAGCAGAATCGCATGACAATGATGCAATGAAAACAAACCTCCAACCACCTGCAAAATCTCCAAGATTTATATATCTCATATTAGAAGTAAACGGCTCCAGACAGGTGCTTACTCATGAAGAGCATCTCAAGATTATAAAAGGCGATAAATTAAAGCTTTTAGATGTTGTCGCAGAGGGTGTTAACGCAAGAGACATTGCGGTAAATTTTCTCGGTTTTGTAGGCAACAAAATGAATAACACAGGAGAAGACAGAGGCTATACTATAAATACGGCAAAGGATATGTGGATAAAATATTCAAAAGATGGGAAAGGCTCACAGTATCCCGTTGCAATAAATTATATAGGTAAGAGGATTGATGAAATATTTGTAGATATAGAAGAACCAAAGCTCAACTACATCGTGGTGAAACACAGTCAGGGGGGCCAGCGGTGGTATGCCAACGGAGACATTATATCTGTCACTCCAAAGGATACTTTGGAGATTATAGATGTAAAAACCAATGTCAACGGAAATGTTGGTGTAAAGGTAAATGTTTCTGGAGATGAATTGGACAGTGAAAATAAAATTATAACTTTTAATAAACGGTCAACAAATGCGGACAAAAATGCTATATTAGTAATAAGAGAAGGAATAGTTATTGGAGAGGCAATAATACAGATTGGAGAGTCGGTGGCAGCAAAAGAAAATAATTAAGAATTAATGATTTTAATCCTAATTCCTAATTTTTAATTCGTAATTGCATTTAGGAGGAGCATTCTGTGGAAAAGACAAAAAAAATCTGGATGGACGGAAAATTTTTAAATTGGGACGATGCCAATGTGCATATCCTCACGCACAGCCTGCATTACGGCATGGGCGTGTTTGAAGGCATACGGTGCTACAAATGCGATGACGGCAGGTCGGCCATATTCAGGCTCAAGGAGCATACGGATAGGCTTTTTGAATCCGCGCACATCATGCTCATGGAAATCCCCTTTACACGGGATGCGATAAACAAGGCCGCCCTTGAAATCCTTAAAGTTAATGACATGAAAGAAGGCTACATTCGTCCCATCGTTTTTCTCGGAGATGGCTCTATGGGCGTGCTGCCGAAAAATAATCCCGTGCGTGTCGCCATAGCCGCATGGCCGTGGGGCGCATATCTCGGAGAAGAGGCGCTTAAAAACGGCATCAGGATAAAAGTTTCCACCTATTGCCGTCACCATGTGAACAGCATGATGACTAAGGCAAAGGTTACCGGCCACTATGTCAATTCAATCCTTGCCAAGAGAGAGGCCATTGCAGACGGCTATGACGAGGCGCTGCTGTTGGACACCGAAGGATATGTGTCCGAGGGGAGCGGGGAAAATATCTTCATCATAAAAAGTAATCTCCTGAAAACTACGCCGCTCACCTCAAACCTCAAGGGCATCACGCGGGATTCCGTGATGCAGATTGCAAGAGACAAGGGTTTTGAAGTGAAAGAGGAACGGTTCACGCGGGATGAGCTTTACATCGCAGACGAGGCATTCTTCACAGGAACGGCGGCAGAGATAACGCCAATACGGGAGGCGGATAAAAGAAAGATTGGAGAAGGTAAACCGGGGCCTGTGACCAAAACGATTCAAGAGACATTTTTTAATATTGTGAAGGGGAGAGAGAAGAAATACGAGGGGTGGCTGACGTATGTGTAAATCTACAAACGCAATCCCCTGATATAAACTTTCAGGGGCAGGCTCTGACTCAAATCTTGCGTTTGTATTAAAAACATAAAAATATCTACTCAACTTCTTTAACATGAGAAAAAACAGCTTTAACGGTTATAGTGAAATTTCCAAAGACTCTTGTGGTCTATTCCCCCACCTTTGCCAAAAGCCCCTTTTTCCTGACAACTCCAAAATTCCAATAAAAAAATATCAACGCCCCTGTCAGGTATAGCATATTCAATGAGGTTGCCCAAACAAGTTCAGTGGCTGGAAAGCCGCCGCCGGCAACCACTCCCCTCATACCTTCAAAGATATGGGATGATGGTATGTATCGGGCAATTGTCTTAAGAAAAGGGGGAAGCACAGACACCGGGTAAAATACCGCCGATACCGGCTGGAAAAGAAAGGCAACCGCCCAAGCCAGAACTTCGGCCTCCTGACCCAACCTCAAGATTAAGGCCATAGTAACAACCCCCATTGCCCACCCCATAATCACCAGGTTGATTATCAGCGGTATGAGGGCAATGCCGATTAAAAAAATATTGAAGGAATAAAAGAGCCATGCAATAAAACCATGACAACGCTTGCAAGTAAAAGCTTTACAATGCTTACAAGCATCAATGCAAATATGTATTCAATGGGACTGATAGGGCTTACAAAGATATTCAGGAGATTCCTTGCCCACATATCTTCCAAAAAGGATACGGATAATCCTTGCTGAGATCTGAACAGGATATCCCATAAAATCAATGCCCCGAGCAAAAAGGCTATAAAGCTCGGTAATGTCTCTTTAAACTTACTAAGATAGATGGTTATAAAACCCCAGACCACTAAATCCAAAAACGGCCAATAGAACACCTCCATTAATCGTGGAATGCTTCTTTTATAGAGATAGAGATGACGGATGACAAGCGCCACAATCCTGTGTATTTTCATATCCCCCTCGCTATCTTGAGGAACACATCTTCCAGGCTTGCCCCTTTAAACTGAGCCCTCACTTCTTCGGGTCTGCCCTTAGCAATAATTCTCCCTTTATCCAGAAATATAATCCTGTCGCTCATCTCCTCCATCTCTTTCATATTATGAGATGAATAGAGGATTGATATATCCTTTTCCTTTTTTATCTTTTTTAAAAGCCTTCTGGTCTTATCTGAAATATCCGGGTCAAGACTTGCTGTCGGCTCATCAAGGAATAAGATTTTGGGGTCGCTTAACAGCGCCTTTATAAGACAGACTCTGGTTATCTGGCCTGATGAAAGGTTTCTCACTGCCCTGTCTTTTAGATATTCACTCTCAAAGTCTTTGAGAAGCTCTAATATCTTTGATTGCGGATTCTTTACATTATAAAGCCTTGCGAAGACCATAAGGTTTTCCATAACAGTAAGGGAATATGGCATAGCAACATAGCTTGATGAAAAATTTACAGATTGGAGGATTTTTTCTCTATGATATTGAAGGTCTAATCCAAAAATCTTAATATCTCCTGATGTAGGGGTTGTCAGGGCCAATAGCATCTGTAGGGTTGTGGTTTTACCGGCCCCATTTGGGCCTAAAAGGCCGAGTATCTCACCCGGATACATCTCAAATGAGATATTGTCCACAGCCTTGAGGCTATTAAAGATTTTTGTTAGACCCTTTACCTCAACGATAGGATTGGTTTGCACAGTGTAACCCTTCTATCACAAAATGAGCGTCCATTTCCATAAATTCAGAAATAATAAAAACTATTTTTTGGCAATCTCTCTTTGTGAGCATGAGAAAAATCTTGCAAAGTAAGTGTTTAATGTGTTACAAAATAAATTTCACGGAACATGATTCTAAACAGGACGGGGCGTAGCGCAGCCTGGTAGCGCACCTGCTTTGGGAGCAGGGTGTCGGAGGTTCGAATCCTCTCGCCCCGACCATACAAAGAAAGTGAAAAGTGAAAAGTCAGAAGTCAAGAGTATAAAAAGCCGTTTTTTACTTCCGACTCATGACTTTTGACTCTTGCTGTCTTAAAGTGCGCCCGTAGCTCAGATGGATAGAGCAACTGCCTTCTAAGCAGTTGGTCAGGGGTTCGACTCCCTTCGGGCGCGCCAAATAAGTGTTAAAGGGTTATAGCGTTTATTGTGTTATTGCGATAAAATATAAAAGCAGCCACAAGCGCTATAACGCACAACGCTATACGCTTAACAATGGTGGGCGTAGCTCAGCGGTTAGAGCATCGGACTGTGGCTCCGAGGGCCGGGGGTTCAAATCCCCTCGTCCACCCCAAAAAAATTATAGTAAGCAGTAAGGAGTATGGAGTAAGCAGCAAAGACCGAAAGGCTGACTGCATACTGCTTACTGCCTACTGTATACTGGTTTTAAAAGTGCGCCCGTAGCTCAGCTGGATAGAGCGACGGACTTCGAATCCGAAGGTCGCAGGTTCGAATCCTGCCGGGCGCGCGTTTTGCGCCTGTAGCTCAGTGGATAGAGCATCAGCCTCCGGAGCTGAGGGCCAGAGGTTCAAATCCTCTCAGGCGCGCCAAAGAATCTTTGTCAATTCCATGTTGAGCCAAAAGAACTCATCTCCTCTTCAGTTATTTCTTAGAACTACATTAAAATTGTCTTGACTTCCCCCCCGTGTATGATAACAATGTGCAAAAAATAAAGGAGGTAACCGTATGAAAAGACTTCTCTTAATTTTGAGCATCATTCTGTTTCTGCCAAGCATTGCGCTTGCTGGCAAGGGTGGAGGTACTACGCAGCCCACTGCCCCGTGGCCCATGTTTGGAAATAACCCCCAGCACACAGGCCAGAGTAGTTATCTTGGGCCAAGTGCAGGGACGGTCAAGTGGGAGGTTGATACTGGAATGCGAAGTAACGGCTCAAATAGTGTGGTTATCGGCCAGGATAAGATAGTATACGTTGCCGGCCATATTTATAACACTGTAACACTAGTGGTAGATGACTTCTTGGCAGCGTATAACCCGGATGGCACTTTAAAATGGCAATCTCTGTTATACAACAACACTGTCTCCTCTTACGATTCTACCCCGGCTATAAGTTCTACAGGTACGATTTATGTGACTACTTATTCAAGTGCATCTTTAACTTGGTATCTTCACGCAGTAAGTCCGTCTGGAGAGATTTTATGGCAGACCTTTTTGGGGGGAACTCCACTTCCAGTTTCTACAATAACTGTCGGAAAAGAAGGGACAATATATGTGCCAGGTACTGAATTAACAGCAGTAAACCCTGACGGCACCATAAAGTGGGTGTACTACTGCAACTATTGCAGTTCAATCGCCATGTCGCCGAAAGGAGACGCCATATATACCGTAATTGATTGGGATTCTACGAGTCTGCTTGCGCTGAATTCAATTGGCGGCACCTTATGGAACCTCCCACTTGGTGAACGCGGCTATGGTATCCGATTTCACAACCCTATCGCGGTCGCCGATAATGGGACAATCTATGCACATAGTATATGGGATAATATAGTATATCTCTCTGCTGTCACTCCTTCAGGAACCGAAAAGTGGAGATTCGCGACAGATGGGCCTTATTATAGGGCTACATTAGTCCCTTCTGTTTCCAAAAATGGAAATATCTATTTTCTTATAGGAGATGCTTTAACTGACACAGCAAAGATATACAAGCTTGATAGCCGGGGAGGGCTTAAATGGACATATACGATAAACGATAATTGCCAGAATAACGGCCCTG
>Ga0209211_10004727_pt1 | contig 20901 bp, 21 predicted proteins | sample RifGroA2_FD_183992 | JGI IMG/M metagenome (GOLD analysis project Ga0209211, IMG submission 183992) | Groundwater microbial communities from Rifle, Colorado, USA - Groundwater A2 (SPAdes) (version 2) | ecosystem: Environmental > Aquatic > Deep subsurface > Groundwater | place: Rifle, Colorado...
CGGACTTATTAAAGAACTGGAAAAACGCGGCATCGGCCGACCGTCCACTTACGCTTCAATTATTGACACTTTGGAAAAACGCGGTTATACAGAAAAAATCAATCGTTCGTTAAAACCAACCGATACCGGCGATGTGGTCAGTTCGTTTTTGGAACAGCATTTCGCCAATTACATCAGTGATTCATTCACCGCTGAAATGGAAGACAGTTTGGACGCTATCGCCGAAGGAAAAAAAGAATATGAAAAAACCTTGGCTAATTTTTATAAGCCTTTTCATCAAGAAGTAAAACAAAAGGAAAAATTGGAAAAAGCCACCAATTTAGGCGAGGCCGATGAAAAATTTAAATGTCCGAAATGCGCCGAGCCGATGGAAATTAAACTCGGGAAAAATGGTCGCTTTCTTTCCTGCAAAAAATTTCCTGATTGCGACGGCTCGCTGACAATGGAAGGTTTGGAAATGAAAAAATTGGAAGACACACCGCTTGGTATTGACCCAACTAGCGGTCTACCAGTATTACTTTTGTCGGGCAAATTTGGACCGTATGTTCAGATTGGACATCGGATGTCAGATGCCAGAAATCGGAAATCCGAAATCCGAAATCCGACATCCGACATCCGAAATCCGAAACGAGCATCGGTACCGAAAGGATTTGACATTAGTAAAATTACGCTCGCTGACGCGCTGAAATTTTTGTCTCTGCCGCGCTTGCTCGGCAAAGATTCTATCGGCAAAGAAATCACCGCCTCGCGCGGCCGCTTTGGCCCCTACATCGTTCGCGACGGCGACTTCCGCTCGCTCAAAGCGCCCGATGATGTCTACACTATTATCCTTGCCCGCGCTCTCCAAATTCTCTCCGAACCGAAAAAATTAAAACGAGTTTTCAAAACCAGCAAATAAATTGCCATACACTAACTTTAAGCGATCGCTGTTTTTAGGTGTATGTTGACAGGTTAGGAAAGATGATATAAGGTTGTGAGTAGATGAACGAAAACCATCTTGGTTTTCTAAACAAAAAAACAAAACGGAAAGCGAGATAAGAGATGAAAACATCGGCTGGGTTACTGATAATGACTGCAGTCAATAGTCACCTTGTTGCCCTATTATCAAGACGCGGCGTTTGGAATGATGAGAAAAACGACTTTGAATCGTGACCGGGAGCTTATCAACTGACCGCCCACGGAAAAGCTGAATACGGCGAAGATGTTAAAGCAAATCTCGAACGAGAAGTTAATGAAGAACTCGGAGTTTTAGCTTCAAAAATAATCTTCGAAAACAGCTGGGATAAAATCAAAGAGTTGAATCGAAAAGAAAAAACTGACAAAATTGTGATCAACTTTGCCGTGTGGTGCGACAGTCCGAAAATACTTGAAATCATCACACCGGAAAGAACTACCGGGGGTATATATGTAGTTGGACAATATGCCTTTGAAAGTAGAGTGGTAGATATCGCCAACTTCAATAAAAAGATTGGCGTGCCAGCCAGCAACCGGATGGCAATCGCCATGTTCCCAGACGAAATTGAAGCGGTGATAAAGGCCTTCAACGAAAACTTTGACTAACTCGAGCTTGTAATCGTAGCAACAGCATTCTCACTTCCCCCGATTATCCAATCGGGGGCTTTTCTTTTTATTCATTTGTATTACACTAAAAGCTAATGAAGCTATAAGCTAATGAAGCTATTTTATGGCCGACCTAAACCAACTTATTTCTTTGCTCGGCGAGATTTCCGACAGCGATAAAGTGCTGGTAACAAAAGCGTATCAATTCGCCGAAAAAGCTCATGAGGGGCAAAAAAGATTTTCCGGCGAGCCGTATTTCAATCATTGTTTTGAAACCGCCAAAATTTTGGCCGAGCAAGGTATGGGACCGGTTTCTATCGCTGCCGGTTTGCTCCACGATACTTTGGAAGACGCCAATATCAAACCGGAGGACTTGGAAAAAGAATTCGGCAAAGAGATTTTGTTTTTAGTAGACGGCGTTACCAAACTCGGAAAACTGCGCTATCACGGCGTAGAACGACACATTGAAAGCTTACGCAAGCTTTTTGTGGCAATGTCTCAGGATTTGCGAGTGCTAATTATCAAACTGGCCGACCGATTGCACAATATGCGAACATTGCAATATGTCAGGCCGGAAAAACAGGAACGCATCGCCCTTGAAACTTTGCAAATTTATGCTCCACTCGCCTATCGGTTATCAATGAGAAAAATTAATCGCGAACTGGAAAGTCTTGCTTTTCCTTATGTTTTCCCGAAAGAATACGAAATGGTTAAAGGCTTGTTAAAACAAAAAGAAAAAGAGAGCGCGACGCGGTTGGAAAAATTCAGCCGAGCGATGAAACAAACTTTGGCGAAAAGCGGTTTGCTTAAAATTCATACCGACACTCGCGTCAAAAGTTTGTTCAGTTTGTGGCGAAAGCTCCAGCGCAAGAATATGGAAATTGAAAATATTTACGATATTTTGGCATTGCGAGTTATCGTTCCATCGCTTGATGATTGTTACAAAGCGCTTGGCGCCATTCACGGCCACTGGCGACCTTTGCCCGGCCGAATTAAAGATTATATCGCTTTCCCCAAACCCAATAATTATAAAGGCATTCACACTACGATTTTTACGGGCGACGGCGGCATAGTGGAAGTCCAAATCCGAACGGAAGAAATGCATCGCCAAGCCGAATACGGCGCCGCCGCTCATCTGGTGTTTAAAGAGGGCAAAAAAACTCTCGGTCTATTTTGGTTGGCGCAATTTATTCCTTTCATTGGCAAAAAGACAAACGGCACTCCGGAAGAAAAAGAGGTACCAAATTGGATTAAACAAATCGCTGATTCCCAAACGGAACTCTTGAAAAGCGGCGATGATGAATATTTTGACAGTATGCAGGCTGATTTTTTCCAATATCGGGTTTTTGTTTTTACTCCTAAGGGCGATGTTGTAGATTTACCGATTGATGCCGGTCCGATTGATTTCGCTTTTGCCATTCATTCCGATATCGGCAATCATACCAGCAGCGCCAAAATTAACGGCAAACTGGTCTCGCTTGACACTAAACTTAAAAATGGCGACATTGTAGAGATTCTGGTAAAAGAAAATTCTCATCCTAATGTCAAATGGTTGAATTTCGTAAAAACCAATTTCGCCAAGAAAAAAATCCGCGAGGCGGTAGATATTATTGGAAAAAAGTAAAATTAAACAGTAAAATTCCGAACGGAATAAAGGTCGTCATCGGGCGATTCGGGAGGTTCCGGCGGCGTCGGAGGAATTTCTGGGGCGATTTCATTGCCAACAGTCGCCGTCTCGGCTAACGCAATTGTTGGCGCAATTGTTGATGTAACGGCTGGCAACAGCTCTTCTTGTTTTTCAATAAACCGCTTTAACATTTCCGTCGGCTGTTTCCTTTTATTACTTTCCACCAGCGCCAAAATCATCCGTAAATCGTCGTCGGTAAAAAAATCAATGGAAATTTTTCCGCCCTGCTCGCCGCGCTGAATTTTAACTCTAGTGCCCAGCGATTCAGCCAACTTTTCTTCCAAAGCAATAATATCCGGGTCAATCATTCGCGCTTGCTTGCGCGCCCTATCGTAAGCAATGCGCCGCGATACCATTTCCGCGTCGCGAACGTTCATTTTTTTGTAAATAATTTCCTTAAACAAAATTAACTGCTCTTCCGGTCGGTCAACCAGCATCAGGAGCGGCCGAGTGTGACCTTCGTTGATTTTCCCTTCACTAAGCGCTTGAAGAATTTCCGTCGGTAAAACCAAAATGCGCATGGAATTGGAAACGTATTCGCGGCTTTTGCCGATTTTGGCGCCAATTTGATGATGTTTAAAACCAAACTCGTCCGCCAAACGCTTGAAAGCGCGCGCTCGGTCAATGGCGTTCAAATCCTCGCGTTGAAGATTTTCAATAATCGCCAATTCCAGTTTGGTTCTGGCGTCGTCGCTGTCATTGCGGATAATCGCCGGCACTTCGCGGATATCGGCCAATTTAGCCGCTCGCAAACGCCGCTCGCCGGAAATCAATTCGTAATCAACCGCCAAGCCACCGTCGTCTTTCAAGGATTCGCGGCGCGTTACCACTAAAGGTTGAAGCACGCCGTACATCCTGATTGAATCGGCCAAATCTTTGATGCGGGCTTCATCAAAGTCTTTTCGCGGTTGGAAAGGGTTGGGGCGAATTTTATCCACCTCAATCCAAAAAATTGAATTATTTAAAAACTGTGAGGGCATATAAATTAGCTTCACTGGCTTTCAGCTTCGCCAGCTTCATTAGCTTTAATACCTTAAATTCTAGCACAAACAAAAAAGGCAACAAATTGCTTTTTGTTGAAAACTTTTTTAAACTAAACTAGAAGCCGGGATGGCGGAATTGGTAGACGCACACGACTCAAAATCGTGCGGAGCAATCCATGAGAGTTCGATTCTCTCTCCCGGCATTTTTTCAGATGAAAAATAAAATTTTGGTAATTGTCGGGCCGACAGCGGTTGGGAAAAGCGCGCTGGCGGTGCGACTGGCGAAAAAACTGAATGGGGAGATAATTTCCGCTGATTCACGACAAGTTTACAAATGGCTTAATATCGGCACGGGAAAAATCACAAAAAAAGAAATGCGGAGTGTGCCGCATCACCTTTTGGATGTCGTTGACCCGAAAAAAAGATTTTCCGCTGCGGATTTTGTTCGCTTAGGAAAAAAAGTGATTGCCGATATTTGGGCGCGCGGCAAAATCCCGATAATTTGCGGCGGCACCGGATTTTATATTGATGCCTTGCTAGGTAAAGTTCCCTTTCCCAATGTGCCACCCAATACGGCACTCCGAAAAAGACTTGCCGGCAAAACCGCTCCAGAACTTTTTACAATACTTAAAAAATGGAATCCGGCTTGGGCCAAAAAAATTGAAAACAATTCTTCCGAACGGCACAATCCGCGCCGCCTGATTCGAGCAATTGAAATCGCCAAATCACTATCTGTGGACACCGTGTGTCCACAAGTCGCTACTTGGGAGCTCAACTCCCAAGTAGTAAAAATTGGTTTGACTTTACCACCGGAAAAATTGAAAGAAAAAATCCGGTTGCGCTTACTTGCGCGAATTAGGGCGGGAATGATTGCGGAAGCAAAAAAATTACATCGGCAAGGTCTGTCTTGGAAACGAATGGAAGAATTGGGCTTGGAATACCGCTACCTCGCCCGCTATTTACGCAATGAAATTTCCAAAAAAGAAATGATTGAAAAACTCGCCACTGAAATCTGGCGCTACGCCAAACGCCAAATGACTTGGTTCAAACAAGATAAAAAGATTAACTGGTTCAGACCAAGTCAATCCCTTAAATTCATCCTCAAGTTTTTAGGAAACAAAAAAGACTAATCAGATGTACTGAATAGCCTTTGCGTTAGAATAAAATTCTATCTATGCTTCGCCTCCAATCGGAAGCAAATGCGTCCCAAGTAGTTCGATTTGGATTTCCCGGAAAAAAGTTAGACGTTGGGCACGAGACAAGGTCAATTTTGGTCCCCACTCTGACTTTTTATCTTCCATTCGCCTTACGAGACACCATGCGCGTCTCCCAGCATCACGGTTCCGTTGGCGCGCTTGGTACAATTTTCGCGGATCAATTGGCCCAATCACTTGTATGTGGCCACCATGCCAAAGATGTCTATAGCAGTCCGGGTCACGCAAACATCTAATGTTCTCAGTAATCATAATTTTTCATCGTTTGGATTCTGAAAATACCATATACTATAGAGTAATAAAAAACAACAGCACTTATTCCTTTTTCCTTAAGTACTTTTTCCCCTTAATTTTCTCCGGCAAATAACTCTCGCCCTTACCGAGGTCGGGGTACTTCTCGTAATCCTTGCCGTAACCAAGTTCTTTCATAAGTTTGGTCGGGGCGTTGCGGATTTTTAGCGGGATTGGCAAATTACCGAATGTCTGAACATCAGCTTGAGCGGCACGTAAAGCGTCATAAGCCGACCGGTCTTTTTTAGCCAAAGCGAGGTAGGCCACCCCATGAGCCAAATTGATGGCGCACTCCGGCAAACCGATTTTTTCTACCGCCTCAAAAACTTCGTTAGCGACAACCAACGCCGTCGGTTGAACCAAACCAATATCCTCGGAGGCAAACACAACCATTCGTCGCGCGATAAATTTCGGGTCTTCCCCACCCTCAATCATTCGGGCCAAATAATAAATCGCCGCATCGGCATCGCTCGCACGCATACTTTTTATAAAAGCCGAGATGGTGTCGTAATGCTCTTCCCCTTTTTTATCAAAACGGACGAAAGTGTGCTCAAAAGTGTTTTTTAAATTTTCCACCGTTACTTTGCCGTAAAGCCGATTGGTGTTTTCAATGGCGGTAATGGCAATCCGTGCGTCGCCGTTTGAAAGCGCGACCAGCCAATCAAGAGCGTCTTTTGAGATTTTTATTTTTGTCCGAACGATAATTCGCTTAAGTTCTTTTTCCGATAAACTTTGGAGAACAAAAACCCGACAACGGGAGAGAAGCGGCGAGATGATTTCAAAACTCGGATTTTCGGTGGTGGCGCCGATTAAAGTTAATTTGCCGGTTTCCACAAACGGTAAAAGAAAATCCTGCTGGGCTTTGTTGAATCTGTGAATCTCATCTAAAAATAAAACTTTCGGACGACTTTCAAGCAGGGTATCCGGCTCGTCAATAATTTTTTTAATATCATCCTTACCCGCCGAGACCGCCGAAAGTTCGTAAAGGCGCGCGTTTAGGGCCTTGGCGTAAATTTTCGCCAAAGTGGTTTTGCCTACGCCCGGCGGCCCCCAGAAAATAAAAGAAAAAAGATGTTTGTCTTCAATGGCCTTGCGCAAAGGCTTGCCGGCGCCCACCAAATGTTCCTGGCCGACAAATTCCTTAAGCGACTTCGGCCGAATTTTTGAAGCTAGGGGTTCCATGTTTTCAATATTTTTTCCACTTCCAAAACATTTTGGGTAGCCATTAATTTCACGCGTAATTCTTTGGCGCCGGGAAAACCAGAAACATAAGCCTTGAAATGTTTTTTCATTACCGCGAAAGATTTGTGCTTGCCCAAAAGTTTATCAAAAAGCTTGGCGTGTTCCAGTAAGATGGAAAGGTTGAACCTTTTTTCAGATCCAAGGTTCAACCTTGAAGAAAGCAACCAAGGTTTACCAAAAAACGCCCTGCCAATCATTACTCCGTCAGCGCCGCTCATTTCTACTTTTTCATAAGCATCTGCCAAATCATTCACATCTCCATTGCCGATAATCAAAGTTTTGCTTTTTAGTTGGTTGCGAATCGCCACGGCTTCGCGGATATGTTCCCAACGCGCCGGCACATTGGACATTTCTTTGCGCGTCCGAGCGTGAATAATAATGGCTGCTGGTTCTTCGGCTAAAAGTTCCGGTAACCAAGTTGCCAATTCATTTTTATTATAACCAATGCGGGTTTTTACCGATACTGGTAATTTCCCGGCACCCTCTCTTGCCGCCCGAATCAATTCGCGCGCCAGTTTTGGATTTTTTATTAAAGCCGCGCCGCCGCCCTGTTTTTCCACTGTTCGGTCGGGACAGCCCATATTAATGTCTATGCCGTCAAAATCGAGTTTCGCCGCGAGGGCGGCGGCGCGGCGGAGCGTCTCCGGCTTGGCGCCAAAAAGCTGGGCGACAATCGGCCGTTCTTTTTCGGAAAATTCCAGAAGATGTAATAATTTATTTTTGCCCGCCGAGCACAGTCCGTCGGCCGAAGTAAATTCGGTCCACATCACATCCAACTTGCCGCCTTTGTCCTTGCTATATTTAGCAATCAAACGCCGAAAAACCGCGTCAGTAACATCCGCCATCGGTGCTTGGCAAATAATCGGTCTTTTCCCCGCCCTAGGCGGGTCAGCCTTGGGCTGAAATTTTCCCCAAAATCCGAGATTCATAATCGCACTATATCACTTCAAACCTTCGGTCGCATCAGAGGAAAAAGCTGGGTTTCGCGGAGCGGCTTGTCTTCCAAAATGGCAAACAATCGTTCGCCGAAACCGAAACCGCAAGCCGGCGGCATACCATATTCCAGCATTTCCACAAATTCTTCATCCGGCATCATCGCCTCTTCATCACCAGCCGCCAAAAGTTTTTTCTGCTCGTCAAACCGCGCTTTTTGGTCAAGCGGGTCGTTTAATTCCGAATAGCCGCGGCCGACTTCGCTACCAGCGATAATCGGCTGGAACATTTCGGTTTTATTTGGTGCTTGAGGATTAGATTTGGAAAGCGGCGCCACAATTTTCGGATGACCCACCAGAAACGCCGGGCCAGCGATTGATTTTCGGCAATGTTTCCATAAAGTATCCAGAAGTCGCTCGCGATTCTCGCCTTTATAAAAAACACCCAGTTCATTCAATTCCTTTTTAATTTCTTCATCCGAATCTTTGACAATATCTAAACCAGTCTGTCTTGCTATTTCTTCAGCGTAATCAACCAACGGCCATTCGTCCGCCAAATCAAATTTAAAACCACGGGTTTCAAATTTTGTCTTGCCGTAAACCGCTTTGGCAATGGCAATATAAAGCTCGCGGCAAAGTTTCATTCCTTCTTTAGCGCCGACAAAAGCCCAGTAAAATTCCATATTGGTAAATTCCTGCAAATGCTCAGCACTGGTGCCTTCATTGCGATAAACCCGGCCAATCTCAAAGGTTTTTTCAAAACCGGCGGCCAATAATCGCTTCTGCCAAAGCTCACCGACCGAAATGCGTAAATACAAATCCAAACCAAAATCATTGTGATGGGTTTTGAACGGTCGGGCTTCAGCGCCGCCGGTGGTAATTTCCAAAGTTGGCGTTTCCACTTCCAAAAAACCATGTTGCTTCAAAAACTCTCGCGTCGCTTCCCAAAATTTCGCTTTGCGCGAAAAAAGTGCCCGCAAATCGGAATTCAAAAGCAAATCCAAATAGCGATAGCGGTAGCGGGCTTCGGCGTCTTGAAGGCCGTGCCATTTTTCCGGCAGAGGCAACAAACTTTTGGAAAGCATTCGCCAGTTTTTCACCAACAAGGTTTTCTCGCCGCGCTTGGTTATAAAAAGTGTCCCACTGGCTTCAATAAAATCACCGATATCGGCGGTGTCGGCAAAAAATTGGCAAGGGGCTTCGCCGCTTTCGTCTTTCTTCAAAAGTCCTTGAAATTTTCCCGTGCCGTCTTGAAGAGTAAAGAAAATTAAACCGCCTTGTCCGCGAATCGCCGTAATTCGGCCAGCGATGATAATTTCTTTTTCTTTTTCGTATTTAGAAAAATTTTCCGCCACATCAGCCAGTTGGCGTCTATCGGCACTCGCTGATACCGGGTATGGCTCAATTCCCCTCTTTTTAAGGATCGCCAATTTTTCCAAACGATTTTTTCTTATTTCATCTATTGTCGCCATCGCCGTGCAATTTATTTCTTTCTAAACGCGAATAAAGTTTTTCAATGTTGGCTTTCGCCACTTCTTCCAAAGACAAACCGAGTTCCAAAGAAAGCTGACTAATATACCAGAGCACATCACCGATTTCTTTTTTCAATTCTTCTTTTTTAGTCAACGAAATTTTTCCGCCATCATCACGAATAATTTTTTTGACTTTCTCCGCCACCTCGCCGGCCTCGCCAACCAAACCGAGCGTCGGATAAATAAATTCGTTTTTGCCGTGATTTGGATACAAAGCGGTCACCGCAGCTTTATTTTGGTATTCTTCAAAAGTCATTGGTTCTATTTTAGCACCAAACTTGCCAAAGAAAAAAGGCGACTCATGTCGCCCTGAAACGAACTGGTCTAATATCAATCGAAAAGGCCCTGTCAGCGTTTTCATTGGCGCGAATTCTGATGGACAACTTCTCACCTCGCGCTATTCTCGGCAACCATTCTCTGTCTCCTTGCAACATTTTTTTGAATGGCAAATTCAACAATGGAAACCGCTTCATTTTCACATATTCTTTCTTGTTTGGCACAACTGTTTGTCCAGACAAATCAATTATCAAATAGATGTGAACCAACCATTTAGGCACGGTCGACGAATCAATATACCCTCTCAAAACACCTGCCTTTCGGAAAGATTGTAATGGAAAGAATAATCCGGTCTCCTCCAAAACTTCCCTTTGAACAGCGTGTTTCTGGCTTTTGTCACCTCGCTTTGTGGCACCACCTGGGGGAACCCAGCAACCAATGCCAATTCTCCTGCGCTTGCGTTTGCTATCCGACTTGTTTTTGGGTCGTTTCAAACCCAAAAGGAGAGAGGTCTCCGGCTTGCCGAGCGCACCGTTCAAGATGATGGCAACATTTCCAATGTGTATCTTGATTTTCATAAATAACGGCGCTCTATTTCCCACTGAACGCAATTATCGTGTTCCCATCTCGCCCCGACTGATGATTGCCAACCGCGAATGAAATGTAAAACCTTAACTCTACCCAAAGAAAACAATGGTTCGTAGAAATCAATCAGAATTGGATTGCAGTAATCCTCTCCGGGATTTTCCGAGTGCCATTGCTTGTACAATTCAACCATCTTGTCCTCAAGGGGCATCTGACTAAAGACATTTAACTTTTGTTCGGTTGCCAGTAGTTCAATTACTTTCTCGAAAACTCGTCTGTTTCCATCAATCGTCCCGACACCGCCGGTTGATATTGGTCCAGAAACCATATGCAGGTCCCCCTCAAACCTAGTCATAATATTTGCGGCTAATTGAAACAAATCATGGAACGAACGGGCTCTCTCAAGTAATTGGTAGTCAGTTAAAATCCAGTGCTTGAAATGTATTTTATTGTTCATAAAGACCTTTCTAACTGTGTCTGATTTAGAGATTACATAAATAAAAACAATTCGCAACTGCTGTGTCAAACTAACGGCACAAAAACGAAACCTGGAAATTCTCTTTGAGAGATTTTGCCGGCAGTGTCTTTTTTGATTTGGATGATGGTATTCCTGACCGGCAAAACCAAAATGCCCGGCGATTTGAGCTGGCGAAGCAATGTCTTTGGAACTTCTTCGGCTGCCGCCGAAACTAAAATCCGGTCAAAAGGCGCCTCGCTCGTCAGACCGAGCTCGGCGCCGGCCTGAACAATTTCCGCGTTCGGGAAATTATATTTAGCAAGATTCCTTCTGCCAAATTCCACTAATTCCGGAATAATTTCCACGCCAAAAACTTTCCCGGTTTCCCCCGCTAAATTCGCCAGCAAAGCCATGGTCCAGCCGGAACCGGAACCGACATCCAAAACTTTATTGCCTTTTTGCGATTCCAAAAGCTCCAGCATAAAGGCCACGGTGAACGGCTGGGAAATCGTTTGACCAAAACCAATAGGCAGAGGGTAATTTTCATCGGCCTCTGCTTGATAACCTTTCCTAACAAAATCCGCCCGATTGATTTTTTTAAAAACACGATACATTATTTTTTCATTCTTCTGCTCCGATATCGGCGATAGCAAGTATCGGAGTGAAACAATTTATCCAAATTTAAAAATTAAAAAGGTTCAAAAAAGCGTGCCGGAAGTTTTGGTGGGTTTTTCAGCAATGGTTTTTTTCAAAACTTTTTCTTTGAACGCCCGGCCAGCCGCCTCGCGGTATGGACAATACTCACAAAGTTCACCGGCTTCGGGAATTTTTTCTGATAATAAACATTTTTTAGCTTTCACTAAAATTTCTTCCACCCAACTGTCATCGCCTTTATAAGCGATAATTCGCACATCAAATTCCAATTTCGCATCAAACGCCTTGCGGTCTTTGTAAGCATTAACATAAACAAAATAACCGGTGTCGGAAACCTTGAAATCATTTTGCCGAAATAGCCACTGATAAATTTCCATTTGCCGGCGATACTGGTCGTGCCAGCGAGTATCGGCTAATTTATCAATCACTTCGTCTTTAGAGGTGGCTTTGTAATCAACAATATGTAATTCATTTTTATCGTCAATCCAAATATCGTCAACCGCACCAAACACTAGAAAATTGGTCGGTTGATGGATAAATCTAATACCGGTAAAATTATGCCGCCATTTTTCCAAGTCGGGATGCTGGAAAGGCACGGCGTTGATTTTGTATTTTTTCATCAAGGGGTGGGCTTCTTTTTCCGCCCGATGAATGTCAAATTCTTTTTTGAGCAGATGGTCAACGGCTGAATTCAAAGTAAAAGCCGGCATTGACGGCCGTTTGATACCCAAGCGCCGGTCAAGATAAAAACATCGGGGACATTCCCAAAACAAATCAATTTTGGAACGCGAAATTTTAAACGGCTCTTTTGACTCCGGTTCAAAACTCCGATTCCAACGTTTAGGTTTAGCGTAATCTGTCATACCAAAACATTTTACATTTTAAAAAACAAAAAAGCGAGCGTCTTGGAAAGACGCTCGCTCCGCACTGAAACGCACGATACCGGACGTTACTGCACGGCACCGAACTTGGCTGAACTCCGCGGCACTATACACCACAGCGAAACTGCCCGAAATGTTTCTTGGGTGGATGGAAAAGGCCAATTCCCACCCTACCGGCTTCAGTGAAAATTTTCAGCAGAAGCTCGTCATCGGGAAAATCCAAATGACACCGAACCATCACTTCCAGCGCCCAATCGCGAAATTCCGGCGCCACAACTAAAATGCTCTTTTTGGAACTGGGTCCTGCGTGCTGAACGCTTTTGTAAACTCGCCATTCGGGAGTTTGTCCGTCCGTACTTTTGAGCGGAATAAAGTCCTTGGGCCTTAAACTCATGGCCGCGCTAACTTTCACATAGCTGATTTGTTTCCCTTCAACTGTAATCCGTGAACAGCCGACTCTGATTGCGTCCCAGAGCCAGGAAACAGGAACTGCCGGATTGCCGACTGCGTCTTTTGACATGACTTCCAAAGCTTCTTCCTCAAACCGCTCGCCGTGATTGATATTTGAAGCAATGTGTTCTCGGAGTTGATGTTTGGCGGTACGATGCAAAAGCAATGGCGAAGTGCCGATTAAACGAAAATTCAAAGTTCTCATAACCGACAATATATAAGCATACGCTAAATTAAAAGTCAATATACACTAACTTTATGCGATAGCAATGAGTTAGTGTATGGTGTGAAAGTAATAAAAAAGCGGCGGGTGATGAACACCTGCCGCTCAGAACTCAACGTGACCATAGTGCGCGATGCTAAACTTGGGCATACGCAAACGGACTCAACGCTGCAAAGAACAATAGCGATTGAATCTTTTAACTCTTTCGCTCCAAACAATGAGACACTCTACCGCACCCGACGGAACTCTGCGTAACGACACGTTGCGATACGGGACGTTGCGGTAAAAAATTCAGCAAAGAAAAAATAAATTCTCTCTGCTCCGGACTGCACCATTCCAGACTATACAGCACCATGCATGGCGACACAACAGTGTATTGAATTAGCGAGAAAATATTTCTACTTTCTCGCTCCGAACACGACTTAACAAAAACCAACTGAACTTAACCCGGCTTAACCGCACAAAACTCTACCGGATAAATTAGCGGGAAAAGAATAAACTCCACCCACTCCAAACGGAAGCGGACTGCGGAACACACTACCTCACGGCACCCGACCCGAGGACACCGGATAAAAATTAGCGAAAAAGTTTCTCAACTTCCTCGCTCCGTGCTCCACCTGACTGGACTGGACAGAACTGAACTCTATCGCACTCCGCCGTATAATTTAGCGAAAAAGTTTCTCAACTTTTTCGCTCTAGACTGAACGGGGCAACACTTGACGCGACGGCAGATAACTACGCCCTGAAAGAAGAGCAGGAAAGTTTGCAAGCAAACTTTCCTGCTCCATACTGCGGTTCACTAAACGGCACGGTGCCGCGGGGGACGTAACTTCGCAGTGTAAAATTTTATCCCACCAACTCTATCGCCTCTTTCACGCACTGGTCAAGCGTCAGGTCGCCCTTGTAGGACGACTGGAGCGTTTTCGGCAGTGCGGCAAAGACCGAGCGGCGGTACTGCTGCGAGATGAAAATGGTAACTCCCAAATCATCTTCACTGCGAATGTTGCGCCCTCTCCACTGAAGGATAGAGAGCATCACCCGCCAATTCCAGATTGCCCAGCGATTGTTTCCATACCGGCGTTCCTCGAATTGCGTTCGAGGGTCGTCAGGCGGCGGATAAGCAGGCCGAAGCCCGAATATCACCGGCGCGATTTGTCGAGGAAGGTCTACCCCCTCTCCAAAGTTACCGGCGGTGCCAATAAGGCAATCGCCTTCCCTATCTTTGAAACGAAGCGCGGCTTCGCGAGCGGTAACACCATTGCCGTAGGACACAGCTTTCACCCCTTCCTCTTCCATAAGAGCAATAAGTTTTTGCCGCTCCTCGTTTGAGACCACCACATGAAGCGAGCGAATTCCACTTTTTGCGAATTTTTTCGTTGCTCGCGCCATACGTCGCATCACATTCGTAACCGCTCCATGCTTGCGCTCGTTGTAGGCGAGGTTAGGCGTGTCGGTCGGCATGAAGATGCGCGTGTGTTCCGGCGGAAATGACAACGGAACGGAAAGAAACGGAAGTTTGACTCCCGACTCCTGCCCGTAGATAACATTGTCTCCGATGGTAGCCGAGAGGCCGATGGTCACTTTCCCAAGCAAGCACTTAGAAACAAGAGCTGCGATGTAATGGGAACAGACCACCAGCTTGTGCTCAATGCGATTATGCTCGCCCATTTCCTCCACGTGATACGCGTAGGTGTAAGCGAGCGCGCCGCGATTGGCGAGTGGAAGCGACAAACCAAGCGAGTGGACATAGCGCCGAAGATTCCGCACCACACTTTCCACTTTCTTGAGCGCCTCCAGTTCGTTTTCCACATCAAGCGCGTCTCCCGCGATGGCCTTTGCCACACTGCGCTCAACGACCTTTGTGTCAATCGCTTCAAGGATTTCAATCAGTTCCGTGATTTCCTCGACATCAAGCAAAGTGCCGCGCTTTGACCCTTTGGTCTTACGCTTCACAATCGCAATCATCCGTTTGCGAAAATGTTCCAACGCCGCAGCGGCTTCATGTTCTTCCACACGCTCTAGTATCTCCACCGCTTTCTCCAAATGCCAGTCGGTAATGTCGTAAGACAATGCCGCTCTGACGGTCTCCGCCACTCGATGCGCTTCGTCAATGACCAGCACATCGGGTTCGTCAAAACCTTTGGAAAAGAGCCGAGAAAAGAGATAGAATGCGAGCGTCGCGAGCACCGGTTTCCGTGATGTCCGCGCTTCATATTTCGCTCGATAATATTGGCACGGTGATGCGCCTTTTTCCTTCGTTTCGCCGGTCTCCTGGTCCACATAATGCGGACACAAGTGACAAAGCGAAACCGGAATGTCGTCGGCCGAGTATTTGTATTCTCGGTTTTCTTGCCCCAATGTCTCCTTATCCTTTTCGTAATAGTAGCAAGGATACGAATTGCGGCCCAAAGCAACAGTAAAGTCGTTTGGAAACCGCGCGACAATTTGGTCCACAATCGTCTTAGTCGGTGTCACCACGAAACACTTTTGGAAATGCTTCTTAGCAACCCGCGCGACCGTAACCTCCATTGCCGTCTTACCCGAACCGGTAGGCAGTTCCAGTATGCACGAACCTTTCTCCACAACGAAGCGAAGACCTTGTTCTTGCGTCGGACGCATACCGTCCTTGAACTCGCTGTCTTTCGGAAATTGGGACTTTAGCTCGTCCCAGTTAAGCCAATGATGTTGCATAACTTTTTGTTATCAATGTTCTGAACACCTATGTTCCAACACAAGCGTACTCCGTAGAAGTTTTATCTGTTGGAGACATTAACATAAGTATTAAAAAATGTCCACATACACTCCATATACACCTAAAAACCGCGACCGCTGTAAGTTAGTGTATGTGGGTAAATTAAATAAAAAAATAAAAAAGCCGCCTGAAAATTTCAGACGGCTCCGCACTTTACATAACTGCAGCGAGGTAAACTACGCAATAGGTGGCTCGACCGAACAGAATGTTAAAGCGGTTTGAGACGAATCCCGAACCACTCCGTAGAGCAGTTAACTCCGCACTAGGATGCGTGACTAAACAATACTGCATTTGTTAGCGGCTCGGGAAAAATCCCAAACCGCTCCGCACACAACGACACTATACCCTACGGGACCACACTGCACTGCAGTCTAGCTGACCGCAATAATCAGCGAGAAAGTATTTCTACTTCCTCGCTCCTTACCGAGCGGCGCGTTGCTACGCGCCACTACGCCGCGGTTTACTTTGCGCTACGCCGCCGGACCACACTCTACGCTACGACAAAGAACGAACTACCCACACTCTGTTAAAACGCGACCACCGCTTGCGGACAATCGCTTTCGGCAATCGCATTAAATAGCGTGGGTCATTTTCTCCTGTGACTTTTTCGTATTCCAGTCGCCTTACTTTATGCGTGTCAATCACATAAAGATTATCCGCATCATATCCATAAACGAACATCACATGGTCAACCAAACCGCCCAAAGCTATTGAAACATCAATACCGGAAGCCAGTCCGTTATCCACGGCGATTTCAATGGTCCGCAAAGCTTCATCCACACTGAAAGATTTAGACAGAGCCGCTTTTACAAATTGGAAAAAGTTTGTAACTTTTCGGTTGTTGATGCAAAGCTCCAAACCCAGAGAAGCGAAATAGTGGGGCGCCCTGCAAAAAGACAAAAATGTCCAAACCAGCCAACTCGGAACCGAAAAACCAAAGAGCCCTCGTTTTTCAATATCCAGCGGATTGCCGCGCGACGCATTGTGCAAATCTGGACGGTAATAACTCAAGACATAGTAAAAAAAATCACGACCGCATTTGTTGGCAACCGCCCGCCCATTGATTTTTTCGCGTTCCACAAACGCGATGTTTTCAAACTTAATTGGAAGGTGTTTGAATGTAAGGTTCATAATGTCAATTTTACTAAAAGTAGCTTAACATGTGGTTTGTTTTTTGTCCATATACACCTAAAAACAGCGATCGCTGTAAGTTAGTGTATGCGGTAAACTAAATAAAAAAACAAAAAAGCCGCCTGAAATTTTCAGGCGGCTCCTAACATGACTACAACTAACCGGACTGCAGGGAACTATGAGCTACGACAACAAACTAGGCTTAACTGGAAAGACTAGCGGCTTGGGATGAATCCCAAACCGCTCCAAACAGGACAAAACACCGGTATGCGTGGCTGAACTTAACTAAGCTCAACACTGCTAGACGAAATATGCCAGCGGCCCGAGATGAATCTCAAGCCGCTCCGAACTCCACCAAGCTCCGCCATACTGCACTGGAGCCTAAGTTACCAAACGTGACATCACGATACTGCGTTATATAGCGACCAATGAATCATCAGTCGCTCCGCACAACACACTGCGCTACCGCACAATACTTGACACTGGCGGACCGTGCCTTACTCTACTGGACTGAATTCAATAGCAAGAAAATATTTCTATTATCTTGCTCCATGCTGTACAGAACAAAACACCATCGTGGGACACAAAACTACACCGTGCCATAACGTGAAAATTAACGATTGGCAACCAATACCAATCGCTCCGAAGATAAAATAACATACCGACAATAAGTAGTCAATATTTACAAGATTAATAACCTCTATACTTGAATCATATTTGGCATTCGCCACGACCCCGCCCACAAGGCGGGGGTCTATGTTTTGTGGAGTCCGATAAAAGCTTTAGTGTGTTCCGCATTATGTAATTTTTCTTTAAGACCTATCCACTCCAAAAATCTTTTTATCATGGCTGAATTATAACATTGAAAAGAAAAAAGCGGCTTGAGATTTTTCTCAAGCCGCTCCAAACGTTACCCAACGAAACACCACCGTACGGCAACAAACCAGATATCACTGAACAATAACCGACCGTGCGGCGCGGTGCTGTAAAACTAAGCAAGAAAATTTTTCAATTTTCTTGCTCCGAACAAAACACGGCGGCACTACACACAAGTCAGCTAAACTGAACTGGGACGAACCACGAAAAAACATCTGTGAGATTCTGTGAGATACTGTATCTCACAAGTTTAAAAAAGCGGCGGATGAAATGGATCACCCGCCGCTCGATAGTCTACCGTAGTCTACCGTAGGGAACTGAACTGAACTAAGCTCTACTCGACAATACGTCGAACAAGAACTTTTGTCCCCTCAAAACGTCAGTCCACCGCGACTTCGAGAAGTACGAGAAGTTCTGCCGGCGCGGTCTCTTTGGTGTATTCCACCCGTTCAATCGGATACTCCTCCGACGAGATGAATAGTGATTCCACCTTGGAGATGACGAAACGGCCGAAACGGCCTTTCTTGGCCGGGCGCCAGTCGCACAAACCGATTTTGCGGCCCGCGATTTCCACGAGTTTCTCCACCGAGTCCTGCGAAACGCCACGCTTGTCATCAAACTTGACCGTAAAGGCCAGTTTCCAGTGCGGAATCCGCGGTCGCACGATGCAGACTGCGGTTTCGTTGGCTCCCTGGTGCATGGTCCCTTTGACCGGGAACGGCGTCCACGGAACGTTGCCCTTCTCATCGCAGTCGCTGAAGACGCAGAAGTCTTCCACGAACTCCAAGAAGTCAAACACAGTCGTGGACTTGGCGGTAGAGATAAACTTTTTACCGCTCTTCACGTGTTGACCGGCCAAAACGATGGCCGACATGATGTTTTGCATCGGCACACCCATTCGCCCGTTTTCAGAGCGATAGAGTTTGGTACCGGCCTCTTCTTGGACGGTCCAGTCGGTTTTCTTCTGGATCGGCGTTTTTGTCCGTAAGGCCTCCAGGAGTTCCGGCGTTGCCGGATTTTGGAGCATGCCCGGAGACAAGTTCGTGATAGTGATTCGGATTAATTTCATTGTGCTTACCTTTCTGCGCTTTAGCCCTTCATTAAAGTTGGGCAAGGCGTTTTTGCCTGTTTGGTTTAGTTGACAAAGAGCTGGCGCCGAAATTGGCGTTTAACTCTTAGCGGCAACCCTCGTTGCCATCTGCTGACAAGTTAGCACAAGCTTGTTTTTATGTCAAGCGTGTGTCAAAATTTGAACAAAAATATCAAATCTTAATTAACTTTGAAAGTTGCCATTATCGGTTGGCCGGCTATGTCGAGAATTGGCATATCCAGTTTCGGGTCAAAAGCGCGGTCGCCGTTGTCGGCGTGAAGCATAGCAAAGTAATCACCGCCAGCCATAGTGCCGCGCAAAAGTTCCACCTTACCCAAACCGGTGCCGGCATCAAAAAGCTGGGCGCCTAAAATTTTTCCCGGTTTTCCCGCGCCGTCGTCTTCATGAACCACCACCCAAGCCATAGCTTTCAAAACCACCTGCTCCACTTCCACTTCAATACCGGCAGGTTGAGCCTTTACCGAAATTGAATTATCGGCAGTTAAATCACTTGTTGGCGTTTGATTAGTTTCTTTATCAGTGTTATCGGCGGTATTTTTATCTTTTGTCGCGCCATCCGAAGTGGAATTTTTATTCACCCACAACCAACCGCTACCGAGGCCCAAAGCAAAAGCAATGACGGCGATTATAATATAAGTGCTCATCTCGCTCTTCGGTGTCGCAGGCTGAACCGGCGGATTATAAGGCAAATTTTTATTAAAATTATTCATGATGTCTTTTAATTATAAATTAAAACTGTAAGCCAAATTTGTTGAGGCATTTGTCGAGCGGGGGCTTGCGAGCGCGACTGGCGCGAGCACGAGGAAAATTTTAGTAGAAATTTATCCGTGCCCCGCGAGATATGTGCCGATAAAGAATTTGGCGCTAATAATCCTCTGGGCAATATAGCGCAAGTTCTTTATCCGCACAAGAGCGCCGCTTCATCACGCACCATTTTTGCTTTTTCGTCATTCAAGCCGATAAATTTCAGAGGGCCAGCGTCAGTTTTCACTTCTTGGCAAAGCACCACGCCATTTTGTAAAAGGTTTTGCTTTTCCGAAATACCAAGCGTCGTCAAACAAGTAATCGGGTGTAAGCGAGCGCTTTCAATCAATTCCTGTAAATTGCCCCGCGCCGGGAAACTCCAGCCAACCATCGTCACCTTGGCGCACAAGCCGTAGCTGATGGCGTTCTGGCTAAACTTGGTATTGGTAATCAGCCAACCTTCGTCTAGTTGCCGCCGCCGGCCGTAATTAAAATACTGTTCAAGTAAATCGTCAAACCGCGCTTTAACATAGAGCGCCACCTTGAGATCGGTTTTTTCGCCAATTTGATTATGAAATTTCAATTCAGCCATCAGTAATTTTTTTTCATTCCAAGCCACCACGTCCACTTCGTGCTCGGCGCAGCCACCTTTAATCATTTGGTCGTTCAAAACATTAAAACCTTTGGCTTTGAAAATTTGACCGACGAATTTTTCAAAAGGAAAACCGGTCGGCCCCAAACCAAGCAAAGCGCGGCGCAAAGAGTAACGCGCTGCCGAGTGCCTCTCGGTTTCGCTCAAAAGCCGATGGGCGCGCTGATAAATTAAATTGGTACTGGCGCCATTATGAATTTCCCGCTCAACCTTGGTGGAAATTTTTTGGGCCAACGGCGCCGAAGCGCCGGATTTTTTCAGCGACTGCTCCAGCTTGCGATAATCAAACGGCTCCACTTTGCCGCTGGCTTTAGTTATAAGAATGCCTCGCTTAAACATTCGTCCATTATACAACAATCCCGCCGCCAAGACATTCACCGGTTTTAGAATAAATCACCAACGATTGACCGGAGGCGATGGCGAATTGAGGGTTTAAGAATAGGACTTCAAGGTTAAACCTTTTTGAAGATTCAAAGTTTAACCTTTTAAGACGAATTTTTTGTAATGGTTGGCGATAACGAAAACGGGCAAAATAAGTTTTGGTAAAATCAGGCGCTTTACCGGCAAGCCAATTGACATCGCGTAAAACCACTTTATCCAAAACGCCACGAAATGTCGTTGAGGGCAAACTTTTTGCGAGGTGGGGCAAGGGCTGGTCAGCAAAAAGT
>Ga0209211_10004728_pt1 | contig 20898 bp, 21 predicted proteins | sample RifGroA2_FD_183992 | JGI IMG/M metagenome (GOLD analysis project Ga0209211, IMG submission 183992) | Groundwater microbial communities from Rifle, Colorado, USA - Groundwater A2 (SPAdes) (version 2) | ecosystem: Environmental > Aquatic > Deep subsurface > Groundwater | place: Rifle, Colorado...
GATATCGCTTTGCAAACACAATATTATCGCTAACAGCACTTTTTCTTGGTGGGGCGCGTGGCTGAACAAAAATCCGCAGAAAATTGTCATCGCGCCGAAACGGTGGTATGCCGGCGAGGATTTTGATATGGTTAACGTCGTACCGCAAGAGTGGGTAAGGATTTAGAAAGCTGTTGCGAACAAAGAAAATGGAACAAGAACGACGACCGGAAAGAACTTTTGACGAAAAGAAAACAGCCTATTTTTCGCGGCTTGCTCTCGGTGTTTTGAGCGCCATGCGGTTGCACAAAAACCCAGGCTTGCTTTGGGAGAGAAGTAAGGAAGGCAAAAGAGACTGGGGCAATATTTCCGCGCATTGCCTTACTGAACTTGCGCGCTTCAAAGTATTTGCGGGAAAGCTCCGCCTTTCTGAAGAGGTAGGGAGGAATGGTGAAATTGGGGCGGCGCTGCATGATTTCGATAAGCGCCATGAGATACTTTCCATGAAAGCCGCTATCTCGCGAGGCGAATCGGGGAGAGAAGCTTCTGATATCGCCGATTCGGAAGGGGAACGGCAATTGCATGAAGCGGGCTTTAGCAAGGAAGTTATCGAGCTCGCGGGTTGTACAGGCGGGAAGCCGCCAGAGCTTTTTGAGATAGCGCGCCTTCTTGAAAAAGAAAACCTTACCGATCACGAGTTCGCGCTTCTTGCTATCCACTATATCGATGGTTACACCCGCGATGACCAATGGGTGGAGTCAACGATGAAAATGGAAGACGGTTCAGCGTTGAACGACGTTGATCGTCGGATGCAGAAAAATCTGGAAAATCCGACATACCGTAAACAGGAAGAAGAATTAACGCCCCTCTTCGCCGGGCATCCTCTTCTTCGTGGTCGGGGACCCCACGAAAACGAAAGAATGGTTTGCCACGAAATCGAGAAGAAGCTTACGGAAATCATTGCTTCACGGACCGGAGAAAAGATCAATCCGCTTGAATTGCCGGAAATTGTCGACCGGGAGATAAAGAAAAAAATTGAGGAGGCGTAAATATGAAAAAAGAACCCACTGAACCGCAAGAAAAAGAATTTAATCCGGAGGAGGCGATTGAACGCCTGAAACCGCTTCTTTACGATATCGGCGCGAAAGTTCTTGCGATACGCGAATCCGGCGATATGGCAATTGAGACGAAGAAAGATTTCTCGGATATTGTCACGCGCGCCGATAAACTCGCGGAAACAATGATTGTTGACCACATCAAGCAGATGTATCCCAATCATCGCGTACGCGGCGAAGAAGGGACAGACATAAAATCAGATTCGGAATACGAATGGATAATCGATCCGATTGATGGAACGATCAACTTCGCGAGTGGCATGGATCTTTTCGGCATTTCCGTGGGGTTGTATAAAAAAGGCGAAGGCAAACTGGGAATAATGTATTTTCCCGCGCTCAATAAACTTACCCATGCGGCTAAGGGAGAAGGTGCGTGGGTAAACGATAAGCAAGTTTCAATTCAGAAAGCAGATAAAAAGTTGAAAGAATCACTTATTGCGGCAGGTTTGGTCCGCGGCACGGAGGATGTGTTTTCCCGTTTGCGAGCAAATTCTCGAAACGTACTTGCCGGCGGATCGTTCACCGCAGAAGCTCTTTGGCTGATTGAGGGAAAGATTGACGCTTCTCTTCATACTGGCGCCACTCCCTATGATCTCGCGGCGGCTCGCATTATAGTTGAAGAAGCCGGTGGTGTGTCTTCCGGCATTAAAGACGACGACATTAATCTTCAAAACGAACAGATTCCTATTATTCTCGCGAAGTCTGAAAGTCTTGTGCGCGAATTACGCGAAATACTGATTTAGAACATTCGGGCTGGGTTATGTAATTTCATATAACTCTTCTGCATAACCCTTACGTAACCAAAAAGGGAAGCGATAGATTCTTTTGAATCCGCCGGATTCTTCGACTAAGCTTGGGACAACAAGGTTGCGTTTATCCGTACCTGAAAATAAAGGAGCTTGATGCTCATGGTTTATGCTCAGGAAATACTTTGTACATTTTTTAATCTTGCGAAGATAATCTTCGACCACATCCTTGCTTATTTCCGGGAAAGAATCTTGGTTGAGTACAAGGCCATAGCGTTTATCCGTCTTCGCGAATTCCCAGCTAGGCATTATCTTAACAGAATCTTTGGAGTCTTCGGTTTCTCCGTAGAGCGTTATTTTTTTATCGGGGAGCGTTTTAATCAAATACCACGCTTGGATCACATTCATGAGCGGAAGGTCAAAGATGGAGTAATTTTCAAAACCAAACCGACTAGCGTACATTGCAGCTTTGCCAATGCCTGCGCCGATTTCGCAGATGGACGAATTCTTGTCAGCGATCTGGCCGATACGCCAAGCGGCATAGAGAGACCAAAGGTCGCGCTCATGAAAAAATCCCTTTTTCAGCGCCAACTTAAACAATCCTCCGTCAATGTCGGGCGGAGCGATGCTGATACCGATTTTTTTCTCGATTTCATCAATAAGCAAATCAGAGTCTTTGTAGATGTTCTTCTTCGCGACGTATGGAACTATTACTTCATAAGGTAAGATACATAGCGCTTCCGCGAAAGAAACGAGGATGTCTTTTATAATTCCACCCATTTCTTTTTTTAGTCTTGCGTTAGAAGCTATTTGCTTGTACTCCTCCGCGCTTCCGGATATTCCATAGGTCATCTCGCGCATGTGCACATTTGCAAGATAGTCGGCAAGACGGCGCGCCTCTCCGGATGAGATTATTTCAGAAAGCTTATCATGGCTTTTCTCTCTAAGGTCATCCCATGCATCAACGTAGGATTTACTTTTGGCATGATCCTTTTCGTCCTTCAAGGCCTTGCCGGCTGAAGTTAGTATTCTTTTGGCAATTAAAACATCTTCTTGGCTGGCCTCAATGTATTTGACCTCCATTAACACACTTGGGAGTCCGCGGGGCATCTGATGGGCAAAGAGGTCAAAATAACTTATTCTTAGCCGCCGCCGAATTTTTTGGATGAGAAGCCGTATTCCGCCCTCATGCCACACATTTTTTACTCTCGAATAGATTTTCATTGATGAAAGTTTATCATGTCGGTTTATTGCGAACAATGGCTTTTAGAGTTAAAATCTTTTGAAATGAGCATTCGCGAGTCAATACAAGAGGCAGTGCGTCTCAACGAAGAAATTCTCCGAAACGAAGATTTTTTGGCGGCGTGCGAACGCGGGAAAGAGATATTAACAAAGGCACTGCTTAGTGGAAATAAAGTGCTTGTCGCAGGCAACGGTGGAAGCGCCGCGGATGCCCAGCACTTCGCCGCGGAATTTGTGGCCACGTTCAAAAAAGAAAAACGTGGCGGCTATCCGGTATTGGCGCTCACGACAGACACATCATTTTTGACCGCGTGGACAAATGACTTCGGATACGAGGATGTTTTTGCGCGACAGGTGCAAACATGGGGTAAAGACGGAGATGTATTTATGGGGATTTCCACGAGCGGGAATTCGGAAAATGTTCTTCGGGCGATGAACGAAGCGAAAAAACATGGACTTCGCACCGTTGGGCTTTTGGGAGGAGATGGCGGAACGATAAAAGGAGCGTGCGACGTAGCGGTCATCGTTCCTTCAAAAACAACCGCCCGCATACAGGAAGTTCACATGCTCGTGCTCCACGCGTGGTGCGAGGAGATTACGCCACAGTTGCGCTGACCTACACCATGATGCATAAAGATGCTTCCAAGAACATAGTTTGCGATCCAGAACGGCTTATAAAAAAATGCCGCGTTTGCGATTCCGACAAATTGAAATTAGCGGTGGACCTAGGATTCCAACCGTGGTGCAATAATTTTTTAAAAAAAGAAGAAATCGGAAAGGAGCCATTCTATCCTTTGAGAGTGATTTTTTGCATGGATTGCCGTACGCCCCAACTGGATTACACAGTTCCGAAAGAGACAATGTTTGCCGAGCACACATATCTCTCGGGCATAACCAAAACTCTAAGCGAGCATTTCAGGCAGATGGCCGAAGAGGTGGATAAGCGATTTTTTTCCTCCAGAGGCGGATCCCCGGCCTCGCCGAAGCGAGTTGAGGCGGGCGCCTCTGGCGGAAAGGATACTTCTAAAAGTAAGAAGTCTGTCTTAGACCTCGGCTCGAACGACGGAACCCAGCTCAAACATTTCAAAGCTCTTGGCTACGATGTTTTGGGCGTGGATTCGGCCTCGGTGCCTGCGCAAATGGCGAACGACGCGGGCATCCCGACTGTTCATGCTTTTTTTAATCTGGAGTCGGCCCGTAAACTTGGAAGAAAATTCAATGTTATTAATGCCGCAGGATTTTTTTTCCACCTGGAGGAATTGCACTCCGTCGCGGACGGCATTAAAGAAGTGCTGGCGGATGACGGCGTTTTTGTCGTGCAGTTTTTATATATGAAAAGGATTGTGGAGAATCTTGCGTTTGACCAGATTTATCACGAACATCTTCTTTATTACAATCTGAAAAACGTTGAAACACTTTTGAACCGGCATGACATGTCTTTGTTCGACGCGTATCTTTCCCCAATTCACGGCGGTTCAATGATTGCCTTCGCCACGCACAAGAATAAGCGAGAACCATCGCCGCAACTTGCCGAGCTTATTAACGAAGAAGCGAAAAATCAAAGCAACGAATTTTCAACCTACGTGAAATTCGCCGAGGATATTAAGGAAGTAAAGAAGAAAAACCTGGAATATCTTGGCGCGGCGAAAAAACAGGGGAAGAAGATTTACGGCATGGGTGCGCCGGTAAAGGGCAATACTTTGCTCAACTATTTCGGCGTCGGCACAGATTATTTGAATTATCTGGTGGAAAAAAACGAATTGCGGCGGGGTCTGTATTCGCCCGGGTCGCACATCGAGATTGTCATCGAAAACGAACTTAAGGAATTACCCGATATTTATTACGTTCTGGCTTGGAATTTTAAAAAAGAAATCTTGGCCAATAACCAGGCCTTAATCAAGAAGGGAATTGAGTTCTATTTCCCGGTTAATCCGAAAGAGGTATAAATCTGTTGTTTAGAGTAAAAAACGGCCGCACGTGGATTGGGTACCAAATGCGGTCGCGGTTGTGGGTCGGTGGCGGCAACCCAATTACTTCTTGATAAACTCGAGTGCTTGCGCCACGCAAGCGTCGGGCGGTTGTCCAGTGTCTATCTCGATGATAGATTCTTTCGGGAAGGCGTCGGTCTTGGTGACCGGCTCGTAGCGTGCCTTTATTTGGAGGTAATCTGCCCAAGTAGAGCAGCCCTGGACAAATTCGCCGTTGTCACATTTCATGCGGCGCATAACTTCATCCTGCGTATCGTTTTCAAGCCGGAGGAAGACGACCTTGACGCGTGCGCCGTATTTCTTGCCGATTTCACGCAAGGACTCCTGCGAGTCTTTGCGTGAGTAGGTAGCCGTGCAAACGATACTGCGACCGGCCTGCAAGTTTATGTCCACTGCGGCGTGCATACTCATATAGGCCAGCTTCATGTACTGCGCGGTCAGCTCTCCGGCGCGCTTACTGTCCTTCCAGAGTTCTTCGTATTGTGCCCTGGTAGGGAGTCCGAGTGTTTCTTTCTTCAAGCGGTCAACATCAATGAAGTGGATGCCGAGCGCCTTTTTCAGCGCGTCGCCGAGCGTGGTTTTACCCGCGCGCGGCATACCCATTATCGCCACCAGCATGGGACTCGAGTCCGTCACTTGCGGGTTGAGTAGCCCGTCGCGATTGGCAACATGCATAGCAAGCCTGAAACTGGCAAGCGAGTTGCGGCCAGACCCTTTTTGTAGCGGGTTCTTGGTCAGGTAGTCGCAGAGTTCGCGTTCGAATTGTTCCGGAGCCATCTCGATAACGGAGATGTTTGGCTCCGTCGGCTCACACAACTTCTTGCATCCGAGCGCAACGTAAACAACGTCAAGGCCAAATAAGTGCGGCGTGCTCTGGTTGCATGTGGAAATCCGCAACAAGCTTGCGAACCCATATCCGGTTTCTTCGTAGAACTCGCGCGTGGCAGTTTGGCCGAGTTCTTCGCCATCGTCGGCCATACCGGCGGGAAGATGGGTGTACTGCTCGCTCGTATCTTTCTTTTTCTCGCAGATAGTCACGAGTTTGCCGGCAGGCGTGAAACCCACCACTTGTGCGCCGTCGGGGACTTCCACCTTAAAAAAGGTTTCGTTCCCCTTACTGCGAACACGCAGGCGGCGGCGATATGGGTCGATGCCTGCATCAGTCAGCAAATTGGTTACGTCTTTCCAATCGGGGTATGCGTCTTTCATCGGTAACTCCTTCAAGTTGCGCGCCGCATCCGGGATGGATGCTCGCTAGAATTTTTCCTACAAGCGATTCAAAAAGCTGGCAAAAGCATTACATATTTTACAATTTTTGTCAAACGAATTTGGCACTGTTCGGAAATCCAGTAAAATTTGCTGTTTTGTCATGTTGAGCTTGGCGAAACATCTCAAGGTGGCAAAGATAATTGAGATTCTTCACCTTGTTCAGAATGACATTGTTGGGTTTTAGAAAAATTTGTAAAAATTGTCGACTCGAAATATAATAGATTTATTATGAAAATTTTGGTTACCGGTGGAGCCGGATATATAGGATCAATTTTAGTTCCCGAGCTTTTGCGTGCCGGGTACGAAGTCACTGTTATAGATAACTTTCTCTATAGCCAAACCTCTTTGCTTGATGTCTGCAATTTTAAGACGCTGACCATCATCAGAGGCGACGCGCGCAACGAAAAACTTATCGCCGAACATATCAAAGAGAAGGATTTCATAATTCCACTCGCCTGTATCGTGGGCGCTCCTGCCTGTGATGCGGATCCGATTGCCGCGCGGACGATCAATTTGGAGGCGATACAGATGATTATAAAATTACGTGAGCCGTCCCAAAAAATCATTTTTCCCAACACGAACAGCGGCTACGGCCGCATGGCGGAGGGCGTGGCGCATTGCGACGAAACAAGTCCGCTCTTTCCCGCATCGTTATATGGCAAATTGAAAGTGCAAGCAGAAAAGGAGTTGCTTGAAGCAGGAAACGCAATCACATTTCGCCTTGCCACGGTCTTTGGCGCGAGCCCGCGCATGCGAATTGACCTTCTTGTAAATGATTTTGTTTACCGCGCCTTGACAGACCGCACGGCGGTTCTTTTTGAGGCCCATTTCAAACGAAACTATATCCACGTGCGCGATGTCGCGCGGGCGTTCATGTACGCGATGGATAATTTCGAGGCGATGAAAAACGAGCCGTACAATGTCGGCTTGAGCAATGCCAATTTGAGCAAGAGCGAACTGTGCGCCGAAATAAAGAAGCAGATTCCTAAATTCGTATATGTCGAGTCCGCGATAGGCGAAGACCCCGACAAGCGCAACTATATCGTCAGCAACGAGAAGATAGAAAAAACCGGTTTCAAGCCACAGATGTCGCTCCAGGACGGTATTGAGGAGCTTATCAAGGTATACCAGGTCATACGACACACTGAATTCACGAATCTGTAGATAGCATTTGTAGGAAATCGGATAAAAAAATTCGTCAGACAAACCATTCTTATTTTTTATGAGAATTATTTCTCTGAATGTTTGGCTTGGAAAACTAAAGGATCCATTGATTGCGTTTATCCAGCGCGAGGCGGAAACGACGGAAATATTCTGTTTTCAGGAAATGGTAAGTTCACCAAGTAATTCTCCGGAGAAAGATTTATTTTCAACCATCGCAAAACACATTCCTGGTTTCCAAGGATTTTTTGAGGCGACACAGGACGAAGAAAATGGAATCGAGGTCGGACTCGCGGTGTTTATTAAGAGAGCCGACACAATAGATAAAGAGGGCGATTTTTTCGTTTATCGCACCAGAAATTCAATGATTGGGAACGACGGGCGAACTATGGGAAGAAATGTACAATTCGTCGAATTCCCGAAATTAGGTAAAGAATATACAGTAATCAATTTCCACGGCTTGTGGTCAGGCGAAGAAAGATTGGACAGCGAAGACAGAATCAATCAATCCAAAAAATTGAAGGAATTCCTTAATACGCTTAGCGGAACGAAAATTGTATGCGGAGACTTCAATCTTACGAGGGATACCAAAAGCCTTGCGATATTGGATGAAGGAATGAGGAATTTAATAAAAGAATCCGGCGTCACATCAACCCGGCCGGAGCGTTATTTTCCGTATGAAGACAAATTCTGCGATTACATCCTTGTTGATAAGGACGTAAAAGTAAACGACTTCAAAGTTTTACAAGATGAGATTTCCGACCATTTTGCGTTACTTCTTGATTTCGAATGAGGCAGCATAATTATTTATGTATGGAAGATAGCGATAAAAAAGGCCCCCTTGCATTTTTTATAGTTTTATTGTAGTATATTGGCACGCTTTTTTGAGGCACATTCGGGGCTGAATCCGAACACTAAGCTATCATAACGAATTGTATCGACCTTTGGAATGTATTCGCAACAAATGCAGTGAGTTTTGGACTTCGGGCGGCAATCTCTGCCGGAGTGTAAAACCCAAGACATTTGTAGGGCTTGCCGTTGAGAATCTCCTGAACCCATGAGATTTTTCTCTCTGAAACTCTCACGATATTGGTTCCTTTGGGAATGAACCTTCGAATCAACTGATTCATCTTCTCAACCGCCCCTTTTTCCCAGGAATGGTAAGGGTGGCAAAAGAATACGGGGGCATGAAGAATTTCGGACATTTGTTTATGATGGCGGAAACATACATCATTATCGATTGTCACGCTACGCACATAGAGCTGCGCTCCAATCAGCCGGTCGAGGACGAAATTGATGGTCGCCACTTTCCTATCCATAAGCTTCACGATGACAACATACCTGCTTTTGCGCTCAACAAGCACCAGTAGGGCGCCTGAACCGCGCTTTCCCGAGACAATGAAATCTGCCTCCCAATCACCGAAAAACCTTCTATTGGCAACGGTTTCCGGACGTTCATCAATGAAGGTGCGACCATCAATAATACTTCTTGCAATCCTCGGTTTCCTTTTCTTGCCCCGATACCATAGGAACTGTTCAAGGTTTCTTCCATAGACGCTTTTTACGAAGGCATATACGGCGTCTTTGCCGACAGATGGAAGATGCTTTTCCACATAAGTGAGCCGTCCCGCTATTCCTTCCGGACTCCAGAAACGTTTGAGTTTTTCTTCCACAAAGAACCGTAGCGCTTTGTTCATCGCTATCTTGAAGTGCTGATGGCGGGCACGCCAGTATCGCTGGTATGTTTTGATATTTGCCTTGCGCGCAGTGTATATTCCATTGACGCTGTTACGGCATACTTCACTGCTCACGCTACTTTTTGCGCGATGAAGTTTGCGCGCAATCTTACGAATCCCATATTCCTCTTTCAGGAACGTTTCTATCTTTACGCGCTCTTCATAACTGAAATGCGTGTTTTTGTTTTTTACTTTTTTCATTCGATTATTTTACTCCCAAGTGTCCGGATTCTAAACAGAATTTGCATTGACAACTACTTGTTGAATTTACTTTTAGCTTTTCAGAAAATTAACCGTATACTAAGGAAAACACATGATAATCAGTTTAACGGACGCAGTCGGTTATACAGGGACAGTTGTGGGAACGTTTTTGATGCTCCCCCAAGTTGTTAAATCATTCAGGGCTAAAAAGACCGGGGATGTGTCAATGGGGATGGTCATCCTCTATGCCCTCAACAGTTTGATTTGGGCTGCATACGGATGGTTGCTCCAGTCAACGCCGTTAATCGTCGCAAATTCAATTGCGTTTGTCATCAGCATTATCCAGTTTGTCCTGAAGCTAAAGTACCCGGATTAGACTACCTTTCACCGAGCAGTAGAAAAGAATAAAAAAGAGACCCGTTGGTTGCCACAAGCGATCACGGGTCTCAGTAATTTTCATGGGCAACGTTTTACCTCGAGAATTGGATTTTTGAGCATATTGTGATATTTTTAACACAACTTAGGCGAAATCCCCCGGCGTAAGTCCGGGGATGAAGCCAAGCCCAGAGCGCAGCGGAGCGGAGGTTGTGGAAACTCCAGAGCCGCAATGTTGCGGCCGTATGGCCACGCGCGAGGTATCGCAAGATAACCCCGGGCGTAAGCCCGGGGAGTTTCAAATTCTACTTATGGATATTACTAAAAGAAAAAATCTGGTTTTGGGAAAAGGACTTATCGGTTCTGAACTGCGAATATTATTGGAAGAAAGAGGGGAAGAGGTTAAAGTTCTTTCTCGGGAAGACGGACAAGACCTAAAAAACTCCGAAAATTACTTCAGCCAATTTGAGTGGGCGGATAGAGTATGGTTCGTGGCGTGGGATGTCGGCGTTTGGAAAAAGGACACAACGCCGGCATACGAAGCGGAAATTTTGGACTCCAATCTTCAGTTGTGCCGTTCCGTATTCCGCACTTTGGAACGGGCAGGCAAACCGTTTCTTTTTGTGAGCTCGCAGGCGGCTCCTGCTCCGGAGATGCTCACTCTTGGCGTCACGAAACGTGTAGGCGAGCTATGGACGCGGATTTTGGGAGGACATGTAGCCCGGCTTTGGAATGTATATGGATGGGAACCGGTCGGAGAAAAAAGTCATCTTATCCCTGATTTGGTTTGGAAAGGTCTTCAAGGCAAAGTTGAACTCATGAGCAACGGCGAAGAGACACGGCAGTTTTTATATGTGCGTGATTGCGTTGAGGCCTTTATACATCAATTCGATATAGGTCAAAAGCACGCGGACGTCGTAAGCGGCGAATGGGTTTCCATTAAAGAAGTAGCTCAACTTATCGGCAAAAAACTCGGGGCCGAAGTCGTGCTCGGAGCAGAACCCGGCAAGCCATCATTGTATTCCCCGGAAATTCCCCTAGAATCATGGAAACCAAGATTTTCCCTGAATCAAGGCTTGGACGAAATCATATCTCTCGCCTCCGGCGAGAACGCTGATTCACGCGGATTATCGGGCTGATAAACGCAGATAAAAATATCATGGAATTAACAAAACCCTTAATATCTATTCTCTGCGCGGTACGTAACGATGAACGGTTTATCAGAGAGACGTTGGAAACCGTAGTTTCGCAGACTTTCTCCGATTGGGAGCTGATCGTCATGGACGGGGCTTCTACCGACGGAACAGTGGAGATTTTGAAAGAATACGCGGCAAAATATCCAAATATCATTTGGCGTTCCGAGCCGGACCAGGGCCAATGGGATGCGTTAGATAAAGCTCTTGCGCTCACGAAAGGGAAGTATCTCTCCATTCTTTGCGGCAACGACGGATATCTGAACAAAGACTGGTTCAAAAGTTGTGTTCAAATTTTCGAGCAACATCCGGAAGTTTCCCTTGTCTGGGGCATCCCGTTCAACATGAGCGAAGACAGCAAGCTCATGGGGCCGCACTATGCATACGCAGGTTTTTTAAAAGACGAACACTATGGCTCGCGAACCAAGCCGATTAGCACTCTCGTTGCTAAAATCGACTGGAAACGTCCTTCTTCGGGCCGGCGCTTGTGGGGGGTGTTGGGTAAATTAACGTGGCCGCGCATCGCAATGGTGTTCAAAAGTTTTCGAAAACAAGAAATACCACAGAAGGAAGATTGGTTTTTTTACTGGCTGCAAACCGGGCGCGCTTTTCCGGAAGGGAATATGTGCGTGCGCAAAGAAGTGTATACGCGGAACACCGTAAGATTTCCAGAAGAGAAAATGACCAACGGCGCCCTGTTCGATTTCTGTTTCAACTTTAATGCCAACGGCTATCTTGCGTACGGCCTGCCGATCGCGGCCAGTTTCGGCCGCACGCACGTAGGAGGACAGCCCCTGCGTGAACACGACCACATGCTGTTCATGAAATACAAGCGACAAGTGACGGAGTTTAGAGAAAAAGTGAAAAAACAAAACGTATTCAAATTTATCGACCCAGAAAGCAACGTGGTTTCGGAACGCGCGCTAAACTTATGATTATTTTATCAGTACCGCTGTTTTCTCGATTTTAATTACGTTTTTTGCGCGACCAAGCCCGCGGGGTTCAAGCGGCGGATTATGGATTTAACGAGAGCCAGAGAGTGGATACGCTACAACCCCACAACCAACCTTAAGGATGGGTTGCAGGAAACATGGAATTGGTTTATAAGTAATCAGGATGAATATCTAAAAAGAAAAAATTACTTTGCTGAAGATAAGTAAAAAATAATGGGATGACCCGCGCTTTAAAATTTGGTGGCCCATAAAGAACCCGATTACTTCGCAGAGAGACGGACTTGGGCGCGTACCCGAGAAGTAGATGGTATAAGAAAACATATCCCAATGGTTATCACTAGAACGCCGCTTCGCATTTCATTTTTTGGGGGAGGCACCGATTATCCCGCATGGGCGGAACAAAACGGAGGCGTGGTTTTGTCTACAACTATTGACAAGTATTGCTACATAACCTGCCGGTATCTCCCGCCATTTTTCGACTACAACTACCGCATACGCTATGCGGAACAGGAGCACACAAACACCGTAAACGAGATTAAACATCCCTCGGTGCGCGAATGTCTCAACTTTACCAAAATAAACGGAGGGATTGAGATGCAGCACAATTCGGACTTGCCCGCGATGTCGGGGCTTGGTTCAAGCTCGGCCTTCACGGTCGGCTTTCTGCACACCCTCTATGCCCTCCAGGGGGGGGTAGTGTCCAAAAGACAACTTGCCCTTGATGCGATAAAAGTGGAACAGGAAATGATCAAAGAAAATGTAGGGTCGCAAGACCAGGTTGCGGCGGCGTTCGGCGGCTTCAATAAAATTGAATTTGGCGGTCAGCAAAAGATACGCGTATCACCGATGGTGATAGCCCCAGCAACGCTTGCGTCCCTCGAAGACCATTGTATGCTCTTCTTCACGGGCTTTTCACGAAATGCATCGGAAATTGCCGCCGAACAGATTAAAAACATCAAGCAAAAAGAGAAAGAGCTACGGGCGATGAGCGGCATGGTTAATGAGGCGATAGGGTTCTTGAGCGGGGAAGCGGTACGACTCCAGGATTTTGGGTGGCTTTTGCACGAGTCGTGGATGCTCAAGCGGGGCTTGTCTTCACAGATCACCAATCAAAATATAGACGATATGTATAGCGCCGCGCGCGTAGCAGGTGCTCTTGGAGGAAAGCTTTTGGGTGCCGGCGGCGGCGGATTTATGGTCATTTTTGCCGAGCCGGAAGCTCAGCCGGGAATAATAAAAAAGTTAGGGGAATTCCTGCATGTGCCGTTTCGCTTTGAACGGGAAGGGAGCAAAGTCATTTTTTATGAGCCTGGAGGACCTTATCGATAAAATTTGCTATTACCTTTCTCACCCCGAGGAGCGCGAGGCAATCGCGGAAAGAGGATATGAACGCACTTTGCGCGACCACACTCGAGATAAGCGATTGCATGAACTATTTTCTAAAATAGGACGCCCGCTGTAATATCAACGTAAAAATCAACTTTCGCGATAGGAATGTAAATGTGATATTCTTGTAAAACATGCACGCGCAAAAACTTTTAAAACTTCATCTTGGCTCCGGAGAAAAATATCTTGAGGGGTATACGAACATTGAGTGAAAGCGGATATGTACCACGACATCCGGACGCTTTCATACGCGGATAATTCAGTGGATGAGATCCGCAGCCATCATCTCTTTGAACATTTTGAGCGCGCCGACGCGCTCGCGCTTCTTATGAAGTGGCGCCGATGGTTGAAACCAGGCGGGAAACTTGTTATTGAGACACCAGATTTTTATGGTTGCTCCGTGGCGTACGCGTTCGCGCTGACACAAAAAAGGCGCATGGAATTGGGACGCCATATGCTCGGATCACAGGAAGCGTCTTGGGCCATTCATTACGATTTTTGGGACGCGTCGAAATTCAAATATGTTTTCAAAAAATGTGGATTTGTGCAGGTTTCCATAAAAAATTATCAGAATGCAGTGGCGCAACATTTTCCCAAAATTCCCTTTTTAAATATAGCGGGGAACCTTTTGCCGTCATCGTTTTATAAAAAGAGAGGCGGCCATAAATTGCCAAATGTCGTTGCCGTGGCGTATAAGAGCGGCGTGGCTATTGATGAAAATACCGTCGCTCGGGAAGTTCTTTCTCAATATCTCGTGGGAAAAGAAGGGGACGTGATGCTTTCGGTGTGGATGAAACAGTTTGAGAAGGCAATCAAACAATAATCAATGAATAAATCTCCTGCGGTAAGCATTATACTTCCTACTTATAATCGCGCAGTCCTTTTAAAGCGCGCGCTTCAAAGTATTTTTGAGCAATCATTTTCCAGTTATGAGCTTATTATAATCAACGACGCATCAACGGATGGGACGCGCGTTTTTCTTGATGAATTGGCAAAAAAGGACGTACGCGCGCGCCCCGTGCATCATGAAAGGAATTATTATCCCGATATTTCGCGGACATTAAACGACGGACTAAAAATCGCGCGGGGGAAATATATCGCGCGTCTGGATGATGACGATTATTGGTGCGATAACGATAAGTTAAAAAAACAGATTAAGTTTTTTGATTCTCATCCGGACTATGTGGTCGTTGGCGGGGGTACAATTGTCATTGATGAGAATGATAATGAACAGTTCCGCTATCAGAAATTAGAGACGGACAAAGCGATTCGAGGTAAAGCTCTTATGGCGAATCCTTTTACGCATTCCACGGTGATGTTTCGTCGCGATGTCGCGCTTGCGGTTGGCGGGTACGGCGATTTTAAGAATGCCGAGGATTGGGAGTTATGGCTCAAAATGGGCACGCGTGGAAAGTTTTATAATTTTCAGGAGTATTTCACGCGGTATCTTATGACCGAACAAAGCAAATCGTTTCTTTTTAAGCGGTCGCAATCAAAAGAAATCCTGCGGATAGTTCGCGCTCATAAAAAAGAATATCCGAATTTTCTTCCCGCGCTCATGGTGAATTTCGCGCAATATTGCTATAGTTTTTTGCCGCTCGGCGCGCGCCGCGCGTCCCACCTTTTTCTTTCGAAGATGAAACGGGGTATTTAATCGCGCGCGATTTGATACTTTGACGTTAGAACGATATTATACGCGCATGATAAAGAAAAAATTTCCCGTGGTGAGCGTAGTCGAACCATCTTCTAAGGCGGTTTTTCTTGACCGGGATGGGACGGTTAACGCGCTTACTCCGGGAGAATATATACTTCATCCCCGCGAAATCCGTCTTCTCCCCGGCGTTACAAAGGCAATTCGGAAACTGAACCGCCTCGGCTATCTCGTGATAATTATTACCAATCAGGGAACTATCGGACGCGGCGTTCTTACCGAAAAGAAACTTGATGAAATCCATGCCATCATGATTCGCCGGCTCGCGAGAAAGGGGGCGAAGGTTGACGCCGTCTATCACTGCCCGCATCATCCCAGGGCGATTTTGCCGGGACACGCCATCAAGTGCGTGTGCCGCAAGCCGAACACAGGTATGATTTTGAACGCGCTCCGCCACTTCGCAATTGATAAGAAGAAAAGTTTTTTGATAGGCGACGCGACATATGATATTCTCGCCGGCAAACGCGCTCATCTGAAAACGATTCTTGTAAAGACCGGCTACGGAGGAAAAGATGGGAAGCATGACGTTAAACCTGATTTTATTGCAGAAAATCTTCTGGATGCGGTAAAATTCATTCACACGGACAAAAATTAATTTTATGAAAGGAATTATTTTGGCGGGAGGAAAAGGCACTAGATTATATCCATTGACGCTTACAACTCCCAAGCCGCTTGTTATGGTCAAGGGGATGCCACTGTTAAATTACAGCGTCCGGATGTTCGTAAATCATGGCGTTGACGATATAAAAATCATTATCCGCCCCAGCGATCGGGAAGCATATGAGAAGTGGCTGAAATCGTACGCCTCTTCTTTCCCGCTCGCGAAGTTCTCTTTTGAAGAAGAACCCGAACCGATGGGGACGCTTGGCTATATTACGCACTACCTTTGCGATTGGATAGGAAAAGATGATGTGTTTATTACCAATAGCGACGATATAAAAAATATTGACCTTACCGCTATGGCTGCGTTGCATAAAAAAACGGGAGCGCACGCGACCATGGCGCTTGGGAGGGTGGATAAGCCCGAGGAATACGGAGCAGTAATGCTTAATGGGAACATAGTCACCGAATTTTTGGAAAAACAAGCAAATCCACCGAGCAATCTCGTTTCGATAGGGGTCTATCTTTTATCTCCGCTTGCCTTGGAGTATATAGAAGCTCTTCGCGACAGGAATACGAAATATTTAATGATAGAAAATGACCTCTGGCCCTCCATTGCCAAAAAAGGCAAACTTGCCGGATTTCTTTACGAAGGAAAATTTTTTGACTGCGGTACGCCCGAGCGCTTAGAAAGGGCGGCGCGAGAGTTATAGAGAACGGTATTATCTGAATTTCGTATTGGACGCCTAAGATTGGAAGCGTGGATTACACACCACTCGGTTCCGAAGTATTTTGCGCCGTAGTGCGCAAAATACGTTTTATTTCCATAAGCAGGGGTTCGCGGAATGCCATAAGAACCGCGAAGTAGACGGCGGCTGAGAGCGCGATATTTAAAACGACATTTGTATGAAGCGCGAGAAGCAACGCGGTTACCGAAGCCATGATAACGCCCGCCGTGATGATTATTTTGAGCTTTGGCATAACCTCAAAGCAGTTGATTTTTTTCATCATGTGCCAGAGGTACCAGTTGCTCAGGATTTGCGCGATGAGCGTAGCTACGGCGGAACCCGCGATACCAAAGCGCGGAATAAAGAGCAAATCGAGAATGACATTACTGATGCCGCCGATGAGCGCCGCTATTATGAGCCCTTTTTGGCGGCTATAGGCGAAGACCGCGGCGCTTATAATGACCATTGGATAATCAACAAGAAGGCCGAGTAAAAGGATTTTGAAGGCGAGTCCGCCACCGGCGTATGCCGAGCCGAAAACAAGAGAAACAATCTGGGTCCCGAGAATAGCTCCACCGAGAGCCAGGGGAACCGATGCAAGAAAAACAAAGCCGATACTCCGTTCAAGTCCTACGCGGAATTTTTGATTGTCATGGTTCGCGAGGCGAGAAAATAAAGGAAACATACTTAACTGGAGAATCCAGGGAATAATGTAGAGAACCTGTATGATGCGAATAGCTGCGGAATAAATGCCGACGTCAGATGCCGTAAGCATCCAGCTGATGATAAGAATATCCGTATTGGTGAGAAGTATGCCAAGCGCGCCCGTAATGGCGAATGGCCACGCGGAGGTGAGAATAGGTTTTATGAGGCGGGCGGAAAAAAAAGAAAAGATTTTTTTGAGATAGTGCCAGAGCACAAATATCGCGGTAATGGCGCCGACAGCGGTTCCCGCGACATATCCCCACGTAAATGACACAACGCTTGGGTTAAGATAAAGAAAGATAAAGCCAAAAGCAACAATCGCTATATTGGTAAGAAGAAAAATGCCCGCTTCCCATTCCATCTTTTCCTTCGCGCGGATAAATGAAGAAAAAAATTCGCGCAGGGTGTCGAATATGATGATAAGCGCGACGAGTGGAAGAAGCGCTTTCGCGCCGGGAAGCGTGCTGAAAAGTGGCGCAACGAAGAGTACGAGAAGCACCCCCGTGACAAGGAGGCAAAGCTTCATAATGAATGTCGTTGACAGAATCTTTTTCTGGTCTTCTCGCGATGATTTCGCGACATCCCTTATAAGGATAGAGTTGATGCCCGGGTCAATAAAAAGGGTCAAAAATCCCGCCAGCGTGACGGCATAAGAAAACACGCCCCATCCGTCCGTACCGAGAACGCGGGCGGCGTAAATAACAATGGCCGCTTTGATAATCCGTCCGCCGATATTGGAAACAGAAAGCCAGAACGTATTTTTTACAACCGTCTGTTTCACCGATGTGTTTTGAAAGAGAAACTCTTTTATTTTCTTTGTAGAAGGCATTATAATGAAAGCGTTAATTTAACGTTAAGGATATAGCAAATAACGATATTCGTAAACGGATAATATGCCAAAAAAACAAAAAAAGAGAAAAAAGAAAAAGAAGCTCGTGATTGCCGTCAGTGGGGGATTTGACCCGATTCACGTCGGTCACGTTCGTCTTTTCCGTAAGGCAAAAAAATTGGGCGACGAACTCGTGGTAATCCTGAATAACGATAACTGGCTTCAAAAGAAAAAGGGATTTATTTTTATGCCGCAGCGCGAGCGTCGCGAGGTCATTGAGGCGATAGAAGGCGTTGACAGGGTCGTTTTGTCTAAGCATCCGAAAAACCCTTCAGATATGAGCGTTTGCGGAGGCGACCGGAACAAAAGCAATATTCCAGAAGTGGATGTTTGCCGTTCGATAAGCTGCGCTATGGTATTCAATATCGGGAAGGGCGGTAAAGTGCAATCGAGTTCATGGCTTCTCAAAAAGTTTCTCGACGAAAAACTGCCGAAAAAATCCTAAGTCAAGTTGACAGGATTTTTCTAGAAATGTCTGCCTAGTTCCCATCGCCACGCTGTCTCTATTATCTTTTCAATAGAGGAAAGTTTCGGCTGCCAATTGAGCGCTTGCCGCGCAAAGGCGTTGTCACACAATAGAAGCGCAGGGTCGCCGGCGCGGCGACCAGAAATCACAGTAGGAATTGTTTTTCCGGTAATCTGCCGAGCGGTTTTTATCACTTCCGACACCGAATATCCCTTGTTATTTCCTATGTTGAGAATAGTATTTGCCCCTCCTTGTTCAAGGTAGGCAATCGCGTTAAGGTGCGCTTCGGCAATATCCGTGACATGCACATAGTCCCGGAGACAAGTGCCGTCCGGGGTTGGATAGTCATTGCCGAATACGGTGAGCATAGGTAATTTCCCGGCAGCCACCGCAAGGGTGAGCGGGATGATATGCGTTTCGGGAATGTGGGATTCGCCGATATCTCCATTGGGGTCCGCACCAGCGGCGTTAAAATATCTCAAAGCAACGAATCGCAGACCATGGGCGTCCGAGAAATCGGAAAGCATTCTCTCGACAATATGTTTCGTAAATCCGTACGGATTTATCGGTTCCGCGTGGTCGGTTTCTTTAAGAGGTTTACCGTTTCCGTTTCCATATACGGCGGCTGTAGAAGAAAAAATAATATTTGTTACGCCGTACTTTTGCATGGCGCGCAGCAGATTCAAAGAAGAAAGAATATTATTCTCGTAATATTTTCCCGGATTTTCAACGGATTCTCCCACGTATGAATCCGCGGCGAAATGCATTACCGATTCGATAGGATTACTTTGAAAAACGTCCTCAAGAAACGCGCGGTCTCTCAAATCTCCTTCGATTAATATTTCTTTCTGGACGGCTTCGCGATGGCCTTTCTCCAAATTATCTATTACAAGGACTTCTTTTCCCTGATTAAGAAGGGCGCGGACAGCATGACTTCCTATATATCCGGCGCCGCCGGTTACTAAGATTTTTTTCATGAGCGCGCGAGAAAAGCGTCTTCCGCGGTATAGCCGTAACGAAAACCGACTTTTTCTATTTTCGACCCGTCTACATTTATTGGATAAATCAAGCCAGCAGACGAATCGGGGTGAGTCGGAATCCGCCCCAGCGTTAAATTCCAGGCAAGCCAGAAAAGCGGCTTGATTAACGGCTTAGGAACTTTGATAACAAATTTTTTGAGAAGTTTTGCCATGTCGCGCGCGGTAAGGAAATCATACGGCGCTATATTATAAATTTCACTTTTGTTTTTCTTCGCGGGAGAGTTTATTAGTTTCCAAATAACTTCGGCAATGTCTTTTTCGTGGACGAACTGCCGCGCCCAGGACGGATCAGCCTCGATTATGAAAGGAAGAATTTTTCTCATGAAAGATATTAAGCTTATTGATTTGCTTTTCAAGTTTTGTCCTATCGGGCCGGTAACGCTGCCAAGCCGCAAAACGGAAACGTCTGTTTCGGGACGCGCCTCTGAAAGCATTTCAAATAAGAGTTTTTCAACCTCTTTTTTTTGGACGCCATAAGGAGATTTTTTTTCTTTAAGCGACGCCGTTTCCTTTAACAAAATTCCTACATTATCTTCGGAGGCGCCGTAAGCGGCGACGCTGCTTGAGTATATCAGCTTCGGGATTTTATTTTTGAAAGCGAAAGAGAATACATTTTTGCAGAGCGCAAAATTTTCTTCGGCCGTTTCTTTAACTTTGCCGTAAGGACTCCTTATTTTAAAAGCAAGATGAACAATAGCATCAAACGGACCGTGCTTCAGCGCGACTTCCTCCAAGCCGTGTTCGGAAAGATCATGTTTTATCCAAGACAATTTTTTGTCATGAATATCGGTCGGTTGCGGCAGGATATCAATGCCAACTATCTCATCGATATTCGATTTGAGAAGCAGTTTTTCGGTAAGGAGAACGCGCGCGATATAGCCCGCGCTGCCAGTCAGTAGAATTTTCATCCCGTTAGAGACAGACCGTCCCGGACGGCCGTAAAATAAACTGCTTTACGATAAACCGACTTTTGTGTGAAGTATTTAACATATTTGCAAATGTCGAAGCATTGTTGTCTCTAATGGGATTCATAACCTTATTTGTTTATCGTCCCTGCGCCGTAAGAAGTACTTTAATAGTTTTGGCGATGATTGCAATATCCAGGGCGATGGAATGATTTTTTATGTAGTAAAGATCGTAAGCCAGCCGTTCCTTTGTTTGTTCGAGCGAAGCGGTAATGGGATAATTGACCTGCGCCCATCCCGTTACACCCGGACGAACCAGCGTTCTGACGGAATAATGAGGAATTGTTTTTTCCAGGTCTTTGTAAAAATCGACAAAGTCAGGTCTTGGTCCCACGAAAGAAATATCACCCTTGATTATGTTCAAAAGCTGCGGGAGTTCGTCGAGATGCGTTTTTCTCAAAAACTTTCCCACCGCGGTGATTCTTTTGTCGTCTTCTCCAGGCCAACCGT
>Ga0209211_10004729_pt1 | contig 20892 bp, 20 predicted proteins | sample RifGroA2_FD_183992 | JGI IMG/M metagenome (GOLD analysis project Ga0209211, IMG submission 183992) | Groundwater microbial communities from Rifle, Colorado, USA - Groundwater A2 (SPAdes) (version 2) | ecosystem: Environmental > Aquatic > Deep subsurface > Groundwater | place: Rifle, Colorado...
ATGCTGACGGAGAGGAGTTCATCCAGCGCGTCGCCGTGATCCTTGCGAAAGTCGGAGACGGTGTGATGATTGACCTGGACTCCGCCACACAGCCACCGGTAGGCGTCGTGGGCTTCCGTCAGCCGCACAATCTCCCGCGCGCTGCCCACCCCATCGAGCGTGGCGTACAGCCACAGCGCCAGAAGTATCTCCGGCCGGCCGCCCCACGCTTCCTTCGACCGCCCGGATGCCTGCGTAGAAGCGCCCCAGGTCTTGCCGCTCGACATAGGACCACACCAGTCGCGCACGATGCCATTCTGCCAGCAGCGACTCCAGGTCGCTCGCCCGGAATTCCATCTGCTTTCGGTTCGGCGACAGCACTCGCGCCCGTGTCTTGGTCATCTTCGCATCCATCGCATCATGTCAAATTGAAGTACACCATGCGCATAACACGGGCGGCGGCGCTGGATGAGGAATTTTTCACAGCCTCTGAGTAGTTACCAAAACGCACCTGCTAATGTCATGTGACGGCATAGGGCACGAAGCTGACGCAGCACAGTCTCGTCGCTGACCAGCAGCAAGGGGGCGGCAGTGATCGTTCGCCGCAGCTTGGCGCCGTGACCGGAATAAGCCGAAGGCTGGCAGATCAATAGTCGGCGCCGGCGACACGGCGACCGGAAGACTGATTCAGCGCGTGGAAAGGAACCAGTCAAGCGCGCGGTCAACGTTCTGGCCGCGACGATGAAAGCTGCCATGGTCGCCACCGGAATCTTCCGTCAGTTCGGCCCGTGCTCCCTTGTCCTGCAGCCAGCGCTGACTGCGGCGCATGGCGGGACAGCCGTCGCGCTCCGGATTGGGATCGCCGCCGCCGCAGTAGAGCCACCAGCGCGTGCCGGCAAAGGGCGTTGCGCCGAAGCGGCCGCGCTCGATCTCGCGGTTCATGGGGAAGTCGGCGGACATGCCTCCTGCATTGGCGACGACGTGGCGAAACAGCGGGCGCGGCGTGCGGCCGTCCATGGCGACCAGGGCGTAGAGGTTCGCCGACCCGCGTGAAAATCCATGCAGCAGGGTGTTCTCGGGGCGGGCGCCGGCAGCCGCCATGAGTCCTTCGATCTCGCGGCGCATCTCGGGCGGCGCGTAGTAGTCGGCATTCTGCTGGCCGCCGCCGAACCACCATTGCAGGGCGATGACGCCGAGCTGGCGTTGCTGGGCAAACGGTTGCCACAAGACGATCTCGTCATGGGCCCAACTGCCGCTGCCGTGCAGGGTGACGATCCAGCCACGGGGCTCGCCCGGCGGCCGCCAGACCAGCGCGAAACTGCGGCCATCGCGCGTGCGTTCGACACGCGCGCCGAGGCCTTGAGCTTCCGGCACACGGCGCGAGTTGGCCGCCGCCCGGGCAAGGAGTTCCTCGCTGTCCCGGGCCGGCATGCCCGGCCCTTGAGCGAAAACCGGACAGGCAGCCATGGCAATCAAGAGCAGCAGCAGATGGCGCATATCGGGCAGGAGTGGCAAGGGGTTTCAGCTAGAATTTGGGATTCTATCGCGCTGCCGCCGCGCCCATTGCAGGAGTTCCCCATGCCTGACTACCGTTCCCGCACTTCCACCCACGGCCGAAACATGGCCGGCGCCCGCGCGCTGTGGCGCGCCACCGGCATGAAGGAAGGCGACTTCGGCAAGCCGATCATCGCCGTGGTCAACTCATTCACCCAGTTCGTGCCGGGCCACGTGCACCTCAAGGACCTCGGCCAGCTGGTGGCGCGCGAGATCGAGGCGGCCGGCGGCGTGGCCAAGGAATTCAACACCATCGCGGTCGATGACGGTATCGCCATGGGCCATGGCGGCATGCTCTACAGCCTGCCCTCGCGCGAGCTGATCGCCGACTCCGTCGAATACATGGTCAATGCCCATTGCGCCGATGCGATGGTCTGCATTTCCAACTGCGACAAGATCACCCCCGGGATGCTGATGGCCTCGCTGCGCCTGAACATCCCCACCGTCTTCGTCTCCGGCGGACCGATGGAAGCCGGCAAGGTAAAGTGGCACGGCGAGTACCGCATGGTGGACCTGATCGACGCCATGATCGAGGCCGCCGACAGCCACAACTCGGACAAGGAGGTGGCAGCCATGGAACGCTCGGCCTGCCCGACCTGCGGTTCCTGTTCCGGCATGTTCACCGCCAACTCGATGAACTGCCTGACCGAGGCCCTGGGCCTCTCGCTGCCGGGCAATGGCTCGCTGCTGGCCACCCACGCCGACCGCGAAATGCTGTTCCGCAAGGCCGGCCGCGTCGCCGTTGACCTGTGCCAGCGCTGGTACGATCGGAACGACGCCTCGGTGCTGCCGCGTTCCATCGCCAGTTTCGGCGCCTTCGAAAACGCGATCGCGCTGGACATCGCCATGGGCGGCTCGACCAATACCGTGCTGCATCTGCTGGCCGCCGCGCAAGAAGCCGGCGTCAACTTCAATCTGGCCGACATCGACCGCATGTCGCGCCGCGTGCCCTGCCTCGCCAAGGTGGCGCCGGCGACGCAGAAGTTCCACATGGAAGACGTGCATCGCGCCGGCGGCATCATGGCCATTCTCGGCGAACTCGACCGCGCCGGCCTGATCAACCGCGAATCGCCCACCGTGCTTTATCCAACCATGGGCGAGGCGCTCGACTGCTGCGACGTCAAGCGCAATGGCGACAAGAAGGTACATGAGTTCTACCGCGCCGCACCAGGCGGCGTGCCGACGCAAACCGCCTTCTCGCAAAGCCGCCGCTACCCGAAGCTCGACCTCGACCGCGAGAATGGCTGCATCCGCGACCGAGCCCACGCCTATTCGCAGGACGGCGGCCTCGCGGTGCTGTTCGGCAACATCGCCGAGAAGGGCTGCGTGGTGAAGACCGCTGGCGTCGATGATTCCAACCTGGTGTTCACCGGCCGCGCCCGCGTCTGCGAATCGCAGGAAGAAGCGGTGGAGAAAATCCTCGCCGACCAGATCGTCGCCGGCGACATCGTGATCGTTCTCTACGAGGGTCCCAAGGGCGGCCCCGGGATGCAGGAAATGCTCTACCCGACCAGCTATTTGAAGTCCAAGGGGCTGGGCAAGGTCTGCGCCCTGCTCACCGATGGCCGCTTCTCCGGCGGCACCTCGGGCCTGTCGATCGGCCATGCCTCGCCGGAAGCGGCGGCGGGCGGCGCCATCGGCCTGGTCGAAGAGGGCGACACGATCGAAATCGACATTCCCAACCGGCGCATCCATCTGGCGGTCCAGGAGTCGGCGCTGGCGGCACGGCGCGCCACGATGGAAGCGCGCGGGTTAGCGGCCTGGAAGCCGGTCAATCGGCAGCGCGAGGTTTCGGCGGCGCTCAAGGCTTACGCGGCGATGACCACCTCGGCCGACACGGGTGCAGTGAGGGATATTTCGCAGCTTCGTTGACCTAGGTCAAAACTCCATTGGCGTATCAGCAGATACTTATATTCAAATTAGCTGAGGTTATATTGCTCGTGGAGAATGGTCATGAAACCGAAGGTTCAATGGAGGCTGGGCTCGGTACTGCCGAGGCCAAGCATCGCGGCGGGCACTAGACTGTCGTTTATTCAACTGGCGCTGGCAGTCTGCAGCGTCGCGTGGCTGGCAGGCGCCGGCCCGGTTCTGGCGGATGAAGCAGAACCCAAACCGCTCAAGCTCACCACCACCGCCGATCACACCAAGTTCAAGCAACTGCAGCAGGCCTTCAATTCCGGGCCGGAAGTGACCAAGGCCTGCCTGGAATGCCACACCGAGGCCGCGGGCCAGATCCACCGCACCAAGCACTGGAAATGGGAGTACCTGAATCCCGAAACCAAGCAGACCTTGGGCAAGAAGACCGTCGTCAATAACTTCTGCATTTCGATCGCCTCGAACTACGCCTCCTGCACCGCCTGCCACGTCGGCTATGGCTGGAAGGACGCCAACTTCGACTTCACGTCCGAAGAAAACGTCGATTGCCTAGCCTGCCACGACACCACCGGCAACTACAGGAAGCCGCCCGGTTTCGCCGGCAACCCGGTGGTCAAGGACACCGAATTCCCGCCGGGTTCCGGCAAGATCATCAAGGGCATCGACCTCACCAAGATCGCGCAGAAGGTCGGCAAGTCGAGTCGCGACACCTGCGGCGCCTGCCACTTCAACGGCGGCGGCGGCGACGGCGTCAAGCATGGCGACATGGACAGTTCGCTGGCGGCGCCGACCAAGGACATCGATGTTCACATGGATGCCGAGGGTCTCGATTTCACCTGCGGCACCTGCCACAAGACCTCCAGCCACGACGTCGCCGGCAGCCGCTACACGCCGACGGCCAAGGACAGCAAGGGCGCGCACCTGCGCGGCAAACCCGACAACGGCAACCCCGCGACCTGCGTCGCCTGCCACGACAACGCCCCACACAAGGAGCAGGCGCGGCTGAACCAGCATGCGACCAAGATCGCCTGCCAGACCTGCCACATTCCGACCTATGCGCGCGGCGGCATCGCCACCAAGATGACCTGGGACTGGTCCACGGCCGGCAAGCGCGACGCCGAGGGCAAGCACATCGTCAAGAAGGACACCAAGGGCCGCATCATCTATGAATCGCGCAAGGGCGACTTCACCCTGGCCGAAAATGTCAAGCCCGAATACGCCTGGTTCAACGGCGACGTGAAATACACACTGCTCACCGACAAGATCGAGAAGTCCGAGCAGCGCACCCCGATCAACAGGATGGGCGGCAGCCCGAGCGACGGCAAGTCGATGATCTGGCCGATGAAGGTGTTCCGCGGTTCGCAACCCTATGACCCGGTCAACAAGTCGCTGATCACGCCGCACACCGCCGGCAACGACGACACCGGATTCTGGAAGAACCTGGATTGGGACAAGGCGATTCCGGTCGGCATGAAGGATTCGGGCGCCCCCTACTCGGGCAAGTTCGACTTCATCAAGACCGAAATGTCATGGCCGATCACGCACATGGTCGCTGCCAAGGAAAAAGCCCTGGGCTGCGCCGAATGCCACAGCAAGCAAAGCCGTCTGGCCGGCATCCAGGGCATCTACATCCCGGTTCGTGACAACAACAAACTGCTGGACACCGTCGGCTGGGCAATCGTGTTCCTGACCATCCTCGGCGTGTTCGGCCACGGCGCCTTGCGCATCGTCACCCGCCGTAAGCACTCATGAACCCCCACGCTCACTTTGTTCGCTGCCCCCCGAGGGGGCGTTCGGTCCCCTTCGGGCGGTCGGGCGGGCACCGAAAGGAGAACTGAAATGTCTGAACGTATCTACGTCTTCAAGCGCTTCGAGCGTTTCTGGCACTGGTCGCAGGCGGGTCTGATCATGTTCCTGATGCTGACCGCCTTCGACATCCACGGCACCTACACGATTTTCGGCTTCGAGAAGGCGGTGGCCTACCACACCATCGCGGCCTGGTCGCTGATCGGGCTCTGGGTCTTCGCGATCTTCTGGCACTTCACCACCGGCGAATGGAAGCAGTACATCCCGACCACGGAAAAAGTCGTGGCAATGGCAAACTACTACCTGTTCGGGATATTCAAGAATGCGCCGCATCCGTTCAAGCTGACGCAACTGCGCAAGCACAATCCGCTGCAGCGCCTGGCCTATCTGGCCATCCTGGTCTGCGTCGGTCCGCTGATCTGGGTCACCGGGGTGCTCTACCTGTTCTATGACAAGTGGTCGGCCTGGGGGCTGAGCTCATTGCAGCTGGAATGGGTCGCCAACGGCCACATCGCCGGCGCCTTCATGATGCTGGCTTTCCTGATCGCCCACGTTTATCTGACCACAGCCGGGCACACCCCCACGGCCCACATCAAGGCCATGATCACCGGCTGGGAAGAAGTGGATTGATTAACAAATTTCAACAAGGAGTATGACCATGAAATTCACCACCCACCTCACCGTCGGCGTCGCGCTTTCCCTGCTCGCCTCGGCCGCCTTCGCCTATGACGCCGACTGGAAACGCGGCCGCGTCTATTACCGCAGCGTGTGCACCTCCTGCCACGCGGTACAACCCGTCGGCACCATCAACCCGAGTTCCAAGACCAAGGCGGATTGGGCGGCCTACTTCAAGGCCGACAAGCACGCCAAGGGCAAGGATACGGTCAAGCAGTACGTCAGCAAGGCCTATCGCGCCAGCATCAAGTCGGGCAACAAGGCCGCCGAGAAGTTTGCCGCCGTGCCGGATCAGGAGTTGCTCGACGACGTCGGAGCCTTCCTGACCAAGGGCGCCAAGGACGGCGACGCGCCGGCCAGCTGCAACTGACCAGGGCACAGCCGAAGGCGGGCGCCCTGCGGGGCGTCGCGCCGGCGTCGCATCCGATTGCGGAAGAAATGGACGCCCGGCAACGACAGCGATTCGGCCATTGAAAGGCAAACATCATGAGCACATCAGAAAAGCACGGCAATCCGGAAATCAAACCCTTCTGGCCACCCCTGGCCGCGGGCATCGCGCTCGGCCTGGTATTGCTGCTGACCTTTGTTCTTTCCGCTCACGGCCTGGGGGCCAGCGGGGCGGCTACCGACGTAGTCGCCGGAGTAGGCCTGCAGCTGGCAGCCGAGGCTACCAAGGCAAACGGCTACCTCGGGCCAATGGTGGCGGACGGCAGCCCGATCGGCTCATGGATGACCTGGGAAATCCTCGGCGTCGCCATCGGCGCTTTGATGGCGGCTTTCACGGCGGGTCGCTTTCGCGTGCAACTGGACGGCGCGCGCAGCGTCGGCACCTCGAAGCGCTTGATCAGTACCCTGGCCGGCGGCTTTCTCGCCGGCTTTGGCGCCCGCATCGCGGGAGGTTGCACCAGCGGCGTGGGCCTGTCGGGTTCGGCGGCGCTGGGCATTTCGGCCTTTGTCTTCCTGGCCTTGTTCTTTGCCACCGGCATGATCGCCAGCCGCCTGGTCAAAGGAGTCTGACATGTTCCCCATCAATGATAATGGCATGCTATCGGGTCTGCTCTGCGGTGTCCTGTTCGGCTACGTGCTGGAAAATGCCGGATTCGGCAGCCCCGTCAAATTGAGCGCACAGTTCAAGCTCACCGACTGGGCGGTATTCAAGGTCATGTTCACCGCCATCGTGGTAGCGGCGGTCGGTTTGTGGCTGCTACGGCTCGGGGGGCTGCTGAGGCCCGACTCGATAGCCGTGCCGCAGGCGGCGATGATGGCGGCGGCCGTGGGCGGCGCACTGGTGGGTGCGGGGTTTGCGGTAGGCGGCTACTGCCCGGGCACTTCGGTGGCAGGCCTGTTTTCCGGTCGCCTCGACGCCCTGGTATTCATCATCGGCGTGCTGCTCGGCACTACCGGGTTTGCGGTGTTTTACGGGACGGCGTTGAGGTCCCTGAAGTCGGCCTGGCTGATCGCGGAAGGTGACACCTTTACCGATGTTTATGAAGTTCCGGAACCCGTCGTCCTGGTCGTGCTAGGAGTCGCGCTGATTGCCGTGTTCTATTTCGGCTCCTGGTTCGAGCGCCGCGGCAGTGGCACGATCAGCGCACAGCAAGCCGTGGAGGGTGCCCGCTAGATGGCAGATGGAAAGCTGCTATGAGCACCGATAGCGACTCCGGCTGGCTGACCGGCTTCAAGACGGACTACCAAACCATCTTCGTCGAGGAATGGTCGCCCTTCGTCGGCGCCATGCTGCTGGTGCTGACGATCATCGGCCTGATGCTGTCGGGCCTGGTCTGGGGCGTGTTCGGCGGCGTGAAGTTCTGGGGCGACTGGTTCAACAACCTGATCGGGCTCGGCCCCCTGCTCGGCGTACCGCAGCAACTCGACAGCTTCCTCATGCACCGCATGTCGCTGATGAACATCATGCTGGTGGTCGGCGCCTTGAGCGCGGCCTTGCTGTCGCGGCAGTTCAGCCCGAACCGGCCGCCGCCGCTCGAATACCTCTGGGCCGCCCTCGGTGGCAGCCTGCTCGGGATCGGCGCCGCGCTGGCCGGCGGCTGCACCACGGGCGGCTTCTTCAATCCGGTGCTGCACTCGTCGCCGGCCGGCTGGGCGATGTGGCTCGGCTTGCTGGCAGGCGCGGCGATTGGCCTCAAGCTGCTGCTATGGACCCTGGAAAACATCGAGTGGGGCATGCAGGCACCACCGGCGCTGGTGGTTCCCGAGGGCGTCACGCGCAACTACCCGCTGCTGGGCCTTGCCCTGGCGGTCGGCGTCCTGGTCTGGGCCACGCAGTGGTACGGCGCGCCGGACGAAAAACTGGTGGCCCGCGCCGTCATCGTCCTCGCCGGCTTCGCCATCGGCTTCATCATGCACCGCTCGCGCCTGTGCTTCGCCCGCGCTTTTCGCGAACCCTTCATGACCGCCGAGGGCGACATGACCAAGGCGGTGATCCTGGCGCTGGCGATCGGCATGCCGATCGCGGCCTTGCTGTTCCAGAAGAAGGTGATCGATCCCTACCTGGCGATCCCTCCTGCGTTCTGGATCGGCTCGCTGATCGGCGGTCTGATCTTCGGCATCGGCATGGTCTTCGCCGGCGGCTGCGCCTCCGGATCGCTGTGGCGCATGGGCGAAGGGCACATCAAGCTGTGGGTGGCGATGTTCTTTTTCTCCTGGATGGGATCCACGGCCAGCGCCCTGTTCAGGAAGTTCGGCCTCACTTCCATCGACGAAACCAATGTCGAGACCTGGGAAATGACCAAGATCGGTTTTCAGGCCTACCTTCCCGACATGCTCGGCAGCTGGGGCTGGACGCTGCTGATTGGCGGCGGCCTGCTGTTGCTCTGGTATGCCCTGGTACGCTACAACGAATCAACCGAGAAATTTACTTTGCTGTAGGAGATCATCATGAGAACAAAGCGACTCGCACTTTTCGTCGCCGTCGTGGCGAGCTTGGCCGTAGTGCCGGCCATGTATTCAACTGCCGCAGTCGGCGCCGACGCCACGGCAGTCCAGGCCAAGGAAGGCTGGTTCAAGACCCTGGTCGATTTCGAGTTCATGCGCCAGAACGTGGACATCCCACCCCGGAAGGGCGTCGTGATCATCGATTCGCGCCCTGCGGCGCGCCAGTATGATCCCGGGCACATTCCCGGCGCGGTAAACATCCCCGACAGCCAGTTCGACAAGCAACTGGGCAAGCTGCCTGCCGACAAGGCCGCACTGCTGTTGTTCTACTGTGGCGGACTCGACTGCATGCTGAGCCACAATTCGGCGTTCAAGGCCGAAAAGCTCGGCTATACCAACGTCAAGGTGTACCCCGCGGGCATGCCCGATTGGAAGGCGAAGGGGGCTCCTGTGTCGGTATCCGCCGCCCACCTCAAGAAGTTGATGGAGGAAAAGACCGCCTACGTGCTGGTGGACGCACGGCCGAAGCGCGTCGCCGACAAGGGGATGATCCCGACCGCGATCAACATCTCCGACACCGAGTTCGACAAGCACGTGGACAAGCTGCCGGCCGACAAGGCGACGCCGCTGCTCTATTACTGCGGTGGCCTGGAGTGCGTGCTTTCCGACAAATCCGCGGACAAGGCCAGAAAATTGGGCTACACGAATGTGCTGACCTACCCGCCCGGCTATCCGGAGTGGGAAAAGCTCCACGGTGGGTCCGCAGCGGCCAGTGCCGCGCCTGGCGCGGCAGCCGGCCCGACAACGACGGTTGCCGCCCTGGTGCCGGGCAAGGAAAAGGGTACGGTCACGGTTGCCTCGTTTGAAAAGGTCTGGAAGGAAACCCCCGCCTCGCTGCTGCTGGTCGACGTGCGCGACCCCAAGGAATTCGCCGCCGGGACCATCAAGGGCGCAGTCAACATCCCGATGAACGAACTGGAGAAGAAGATTGCCGCGCTACCTGCAGACAAACCGGTAGTATTTGTCTGCGGCACGGGAGCCCGCTCGGGGGAGGCCTTCGACACGGTCAAGCTGCTGGGCGGTAATGTGCAGGCTTCCTTCATCGATGCCGACATCAAATTCAACGGGGATGGCAGCTACAGCATGGTCGAAAAGAAATAGATGACGGAATTCGAGGGCCTCTACAGCGGCCGCCTGTGGTCGGTGATGACGTGGGATCAACTGGCCGCACTGTGGACCCGTGTCGATCCCGCCGCGGGCTGGTATTTGCAGGCGGTTGGCGTTGCCTGCCCGCGCAGCGGAACTCCAGGCACGCAAAGCGCGCCAGCGCAAACCATTGCGGCAGATGCCGCCACCGTCAGCGCCTTCATCGCGCGGATCGACGCCTTGCTGCGAGCAGACCACCATGAATCCTATTGCGGCATCGTTTACGCGGACGACCTCGCCAACCCGCGCCTGATCAAGATCTACGATCCGAACAATCTGGGGTCTTCTTGCGGTTCATCGAAGAACCCGCCGCCACCGGGCTGGATCATGAGCCGCATCGCGCCAGACCTCGCCGTTTCGAGCCGTCCCGCACCGGAAAACCGGAAACGTTGGTGGCTGAGCTTGCTCGGAGATAGCTAGGGAGTTCCCACCCGTATTCGCGGTATTGGGCCCTTCCGGCTTGAGGCATAGTGCGTGCTATTCGCCATCCGCACGGACAAGACCATGCCCGATCGCACCTCACTCAAGTTTCTGGTGGTCGACGATTTTTCGACCATGCGCCGCATCGTTCGCAACCTGCTGAAGGAACTCGGCTTCACCAACGTCGATGAAGCCGAAGACGGCGCCGTGGCGTTGGCCAAGTTGCGCGACGGAAACTTCGAGTTCGTCGTTTCCGACTGGAACATGCCCAACATGGACGGACTCACGCTGTTGCAGAACGTGCGCGCCGACGCCCGGCTGAAGACCGTGCCCTTCCTCATGATCACCGCCGAAGCGAAGAAGGAGAACATAATTGCAGCGGCGCAGGCCGGGGCGTCTGGCTACATCGTCAAGCCTTTCACCGCCGCGACGCTGCAAGAAAAACTCGACAAGATCTTCGAAAAGATGGGAATCTGAACATGGCCACCAAGCAGAAAGCTCCCGGCAAGACCCGCAGCGCCAAATCCGCTCCGCGACAAGCGGCAGCCGGCAAGCCGACGACCAAGCCCGGCGGGCGGCGGGCGGCCCCGACGCGCGCCACCGGCGCGGTCCTTTCCGAACTCAAGTCGCTGGCGAGGGAACTGAACAAGGCGGCCAAGGGCCTCAGCAAAAAGCGCAGCGGCAATCCCAAGGATGTATCGACCATCCTCGGCAATGTCGAACGCATGACGGCGGAAGCCGCGACCAAGTCGCTGATCGAGGCGGAAAGCGCCAAGCTGATCGTCTCCAGGTTGACCGACAGTCTGAGCCGCGACTGGAGCCGCAAGGACATCGAAACCTCGCTCAAGGAGCTCGGTGGCCATCTCACCAACATCATCGTTGCCCAGGAATTTCAGGATCTGGCCGGACAATCGATTCGGCATGCCCTGAAAGCGCTGGTCGGCGCCATCATTGTCACCGAAGGCGGCGGCCCGACCGAGGAAGGCCGGCTGTCGCAAATCGAAGTCGACAGCCTGCTGAAAGACCTGATGTCCTAAGGGTTATATCCGAGTAATATTATCGGGTATTATAAAGGCCTCCTCCGTGAGGCCTTTTTTATGCCCCGCCCCTTTGGGCGAGGACGCTATTCCAGGATATGTCTACGCTTGGCAATCGGCTTTCAGCTGAAACCTCCCCATATTTGCTCCAGCACGCCGGCAATCCCGTTCATTGGCAGCCCTGGGACGATGCCGCGCTGACACTGGCCCGTCACCAGAACCGGCCGATCCTGCTCTCGATCGGCTATTCCGCATGCCACTGGTGCCACGTCATGGCGCACGAGTCCTTCGAGGACGAGGGAGTGGCGGCGGTGATGAATCGCCTGTTCGTGAATATCAAGGTCGACCGCGAGGAGCGCCCCGACCTCGACCAGATCTACCAGACGGCGCACCAGATGCTGACCCAGCGCAGCGGCGGCTGGCCGCTGACGATGTTCCTCGCCCCGGACGGCACGCCTTTCTTCGGCGGGACTTATTTTCCCCGGGAAGCGCGCTACGGCCTGCCCGGCTTTGCCGACCTCTGCGAACGCGTCGCCGACGCCTTCCACAATCGCAGCGCGGACATCGAGACGCAGAATGCCGAACTGCGACGGACTCTGGCAAGCACGGTGCCTGCAGATCCGGCAGAGGCTGCCGAGTTCGATTCGGAGCCGCTGGCGGCCGCTGAGGAATCCCTGGCCCGCGGTTTCGACCGGATTCATGGCGGATTCGGCGGCGCGCCGAAATTTCCCCATCCGACGGATCTGGCTTTCCTCCTGCGTCGCCGCGATGCCGGAGCGCGCCAGATGGCGCTGACCACGCTGACGCGCATGAGTGAAGGCGGCATCTACGACCAGATCGGCGGCGGCTTCTGTCGCTACAGCGTGGACGAGCGTTGGGAAATTCCGCACTTCGAGAAAATGCTCTACGACAACGGGCCCTTGCTCGGACTCAGTGCCGACGCCTGGGCGCAAACCGGCGACCCGCTCTACGCCCGCGTCGCCGAGGAGACCGCGACCTGGGTGTTGCGCGAAATGCAGGCGGCCGAGGGCGGCTATTACTCCTCGCTCGATGCGGACTCGGAAGGCGAGGAAGGCAGGTATTACGTCTGGGACCGCGACCAACTGGAACGACTGCTGACGCCGCAGGAGTCGGCGCTGGCGGCACAGCGCTGGGGCTTCGACGGCCCGCCGAATTTCGAGAACCGCCATTGGCACGCCAGGATCGCCGGCGATCTGGACGCCGTCGATGCAGCGCAGATCGCCGCGGTGCGCGCCAAGCTGTTTGCCGCGCGCGAGCAGCGTGTCCGTCCCGGACGCGACGACAAGGTGCTGACCAGTTGGAATGCCCTGATGATCGAAGGCATGGCGCACGCCGCAAGAGTCTTCGGGCGTGGCAAATGGCTCGCGTCGGCGCAAGGCGCGATGGATTTCCTGCGCCGGACGATGTGGCGCGACGGGCGCTTGCTGGCGACCGCCAAGGACGGTCGCGCCCACCTTGATGCCTATCTCGATGATCACGCCTTTCTGCTTGCCGCCCTGCTGGAACTGATGCAAGCCGACTACCGCCAGGAGGATATGGCGTTCGCCGTTGAACTGGCCGACACCCTGCTGGCCCGCTTCGAGGATGCCAAAGCGGGTGGTTTTTTCTTCACCGCCCACGATCATGAGGCATTGATCCACCGCCCCAAATCCGGCCACGACAATGCCACGCCGGCCGGCAACGGCGTCGCCGCCTTCGCCCTGCAACGCCTCGGGCATTTGCTGGGCGATCGCCGCTACCTGCTTGCCGCAGAGAAAACCCTGAGCCTGTTCTGGCCCCAGATGCGCCGCTCGCCAAACGGATTCTGCAGCCTCCTGCTAGCTCTTGAAGAAGCGCTCACTCCGCCGGACATCATCATCCTGCGCGGCCCGCGCGAGCCGATGAAAAAATGGCGGGAGGCGCTTGGCGCCAATCCGCGCCGCCTGGTGCTGGCCCTGCCCAACGGACTTCGCGGTTTGCCGGACACCCTCGCCAAGGCGGAGACGGATCAGGTCAACGCCTGGGTGTGTCGCGGCGTTACTTGCCTGGCACCGACGACCAATCTGAAGGAGCTTATCCCTTGATGTAGCGGATTCTCAGCGTACCGCGAATCCGGTAATATTCGCAGCGTTTTGCCCTGTTCATCCAACTTTATCCACACCACAAGGAATTCAACATGAAATCGGTATTGATCTCTGCACTGGTCGCCGCTGGCGTTCTCGCCTCGGCTCCGGCTTTTGCCAACAAGGACCTGGCCACCAAGAGCGGCTGCATGGCCTGTCACGCTGTCGACAAGAAACTGGTCGGCCCCGCCTATCAGGACGTCGCCAAGAAGTACAAGGCCAGCGACGAAGCCATGCTGGTTGCCAAGGTCAAGGCGGGCGGCAAGGGCGTATGGGGCCAGATCCCGATGCCGCCGAATGCAGCGATCAAGGATGACGACCTGAAGACCCTGGTCAAGTGGGTTCTCGGCGGCGCCAAGTAATTCCGTTGCAGCCGCAAAAAGGCCAGCCGCACGTTTGTGCGGCTGGCCTTTTTTTGTCTCCCGTCCCGGCACGGACGGAACAGTATCGCCCACTGTCATGTTGCCCCGCCGCCGCTGCCGGAGAGCATTGACAAGTCCATGGCAGAAGGCAAGAATCCACCCGGCTGATTTGCCGACCGCCGTATCATTCCCGTTATTCGCCGACCTGAACGGAGCATTGCCATGAATGTGCCCAACAAAACCCTCCCGCTTGCCGTGATCGCCGCTGTTGCCCTGATGGGTTGCGGCAAGGAAGAGCCGCCCCCGCCGCCGCCCGTCCAGGCGCCGCCGCCCCCAATGGTGGTGAAGATCGGCAGCGTCGCGCCGCTCACCGGCGGCATTGCGCACCTGGGCAAGGACAACGAGAACGGCGCCCGCCTGGCAGTCGACGAGGCTAATGCCGCCGGCATTACTCTCGGCGGCAAGAAAGTCAAGCTCGAGCTGCTGTCGGAAGACGACCAGGCCGACCCGAAGGTGGGCAACACCGTGGCGCAGAAACTGGTCGATGCCAAGGTCGCCGGCGTGGTCGGTCATCTCAACTCGGGTACCACGATTCCCGCCTCGGCGATCTACAACCAGGCCGGCATTCCGATGATCTCCGGTTCCGCCACCAACCCGGATCTGACCGGACAGGGCTTCAAGGGCGTGTTCCGCACCGTCGGCCGCGACGACCAGCAAGGCCCCGCGATTGCCAACTATCTCGCCAGCCAGAACAAGCCCAAGCTGGTTGCCGTGATCGATGACGCCACCGCCTACGGCGAAGGCCTCGCCAACGAAGTCGAGAAGACGCTGAAAGCAGCCGGCATCAAGGTGCTGCCGCGCGAGAAGGGCACAGACAAGACGGTGGATTGGAAGGCCGTGCTAACCAAGGTCAAGGGCAAGAAACCCGCCGCGGTGTTCTACGGCGGCATGGATGCCACCGCCGGCCCACTGATCAAGCAGGCGCGCGAATTGAAGATGACCGCCGTGTTCGCCTTTGGCGACGGCGCCTGTACCGACAAGATGGCCGAACTCGCCGGGCCTGCGGCCGAAGGCCTGCTCTGCTCGCAGGCCGGCATTCCGGTGCAGGCCGCCGGCAAGAAGTTCCTCGACGCCTACAAAGCCAAGTTCAAGGTCGACCCGATCCTCTATTCGCCCTTCACCTACGACGCCACCAATCTGCTGATCAATGCGATGAAGAAGGCCGATTCGAGCGATCCGGCGAAGTACCTGCCGGCACTCGCTGCCAGCGACTATACCGGCGCCAGCGGCAACATCCAGTTCGACGAAAAGGGCGACCGCAAGGATGCCGAAATGACCATCTTCACCCTGAAGGAAGGCAAGATCACGCCGGTGGCCATCCTCAAGAGCGGCAAGTCGATGACGCTGGATGAGTATGCCCAGGCCACGGCACCTGCTGCCGTAGCGCCGGCGCCGACTCCCGCCCCGGCCGCGGCTCCTGGTGCGGGTGCTCCCGCAACGGCCCCGGCGACGCCAGCGGCCGCGACTCCGGCTGCCGCTGCAGCGGCAGCCCCCGCGCCCGCCGCCCCAGCCGCTCCGACGAAGTAAGCCCACGCTGAACCGAACGGGGAAGTCGCCCTCTGGCGGCTTCCCCGTTTTTTGTTCGGCGCACGTACGCTCATGGACATCCTGCTCCAGCAGATCATCAACGGCCTTACCACCGGCAGCGTGTATGCCGTTGTCGCACTGGGCTACACGATGGTCTACGGAGTCATTCAACTGATCAACTTCGCCCACGGCGAAGTGGTGATGATCGGTGCCATGGTGGCTTTTTCGGTCATCACCGCACTGGCCGGCAGCAACTTGCCGCCGCTGGTCATCGTCCTCGCCGGAGTAATGGCGGCGGTTCCGGCCTGCATGCTGATGGGTTTCCTACTGGAACGCGTGGCCTATCGTCCGCTGCGCCACGCCCCGCGACTGGCACCCTTGATCACCGCAATCGGCATGTCGATCATCCTGCAGCACCTGGCCTTGCTGGTCTGGGGCCGCAATCCGCTGGCCTTTCCGCAGATCATCGACAACCGCGTGTTCGGCATCGGCGGCGCAGCGATCAGCAGCGTGCAGATCGCCATCATCCTCATGTCATTAGCGATGATGGCCGGCCTGTCCTGGTTCGTTTATCGCACGCGCTTCGGCATCGCCATTCGCGCGACGGCCGAGAACGTCCATGTCGCCGGCCTGATGGGCGTCAACGCCGACCGCGTGATTGCCGCCACCTTCATCATCGGCGCCGGCCTGGGGGCCGTGGCCGGCGTGATGTACGGCAGCTACTACGGCATCGCCCATTACACGATGGGCTTCAACCTCGGCCTCAAGGCCTTTTCCGCGGCAGTGCTGGGCGGCATCGGCAACATTGCCGGAGCCATGCTTGGCGGCATCCTGCTCGGTCTGGTGGAAGCGCTCGGCACCGGCTACGTCGGCGAGTTGACCGATCTCTGCACATGGCCCATGGCGCATGGCTGGCTCGGCGAGCGTTGCGCGGACGGTGGTCATTTCGTGCTCTTCGGCAGCAACTACCAGGACGTGTTCGCTTTCCTGACGCTGATCCTGGTGCTGGTCTTCCGCCCCTCCGGCCTGCTCGGCGAACGCGTCTCGGAGCGCGCATGAAAACGACGCGCAGCGGAGTTTCAGAGAAGGCTAATGCCTGCGAAAGCAGGCGTTACGCCGTAGCTAAATCCCACCGCGAACGAGTCGGCCTGGTCCTGGTCGCCGTGGCGCTGATGGCCTTCGTGCTGGCCTCGGCAGGCACCGCCTGGGTGCGCATCACCAATTTTGCGGTGCTGTTCGTGCTGCTGTCGCTGGGTCTCAATATCGTGGTCGGTTTCGCCGGCCTGCTCGATCTCGGCTACATCGCCTTCTACGCGGTTGGCGCGTATGTCTATGCCTTGCTGGCGTCGCCGCATTTCGGCTTGCATCTGCCCTTCTGGATCATCCTGCCGATCGGCGCCGCCGTCGCCTGTCTTGCCGGCATCGTACTGGGGGCACCGACCTTGCGCCTGCGCGGCGACTACCTCGCGATCGTCACGCTTGGCTTCGGCGAGATCGTTCGCATCTTCATGAACAACCTGTCGTCGCCGGTCAATCTGACCAACGGCCCGAAAGGCATCAACCGGATCGATCCGTTCCAGATCGGACCGCTGAAATTCTCCGCAAGCGATACCTTCGGTTCGCTGATTTTCAGTGGGCCGATCAAGTACTACTATTTCCTGCTGCTGGTTCTGCTGGCCGTGATCGTGATCAACCGCCGCCTGCAGGACTCGCGCATCGGTCGCGCCTGGGTCGCCATCCGCGAAGACGAAATCGCCGCCAAGGCCGGTGGCATCAACACGCGCAACATCAAGCTGCTGGCCTTCGCCATGGGAGCCTCGTTCGGCGGCATCGCCGGCGGCATGTTCGCCGCGATCCAGGGCTTCGTCAGCCCAGAGAGTTTCATTCTGAACGAGTCGATCATGGTGCTGGCCATGGTGGTGCTGGGCGGCATGGGCAATATCTGGGGCGTCATCGCCGGCGCCGCGCTGCTCTCCTTCGTCCCCGAGCTGCTGCGCTACACCGTGGAACCGGCGCAGCGCGCCCTGTTCGGCAAGCTGCTGGTCGATCCGGAAGTGCTGCGCATGCTGGTGTTCGGTCTGGCCCTGGTGCTGACCATGCGTTTCCGCCCGGCCGGCCTGTGGCCGGAAACCCGCCACCGGCGCGAACTCAACGAGGGCCGCGTGTGAGCGAGGTCTTGCTCGAAGCCCGCCGCATAGGCAAACGCTTCGGCGGCGTACAGGCGCTGAAGGATGTTTCGCTCACCATCAAGCGCGGCGAAATCTACGGCCTGATCGGACCCAATGGCGCCGGCAAGACCACCTTGTTCAACGTGTTCACCGGACTCTACCCACGCGACAGCGGCGAAGTGCTGTTCGCCGGATCGCCGCTGAGCCTGGCCAGTCCGCACTCGGTTGCCGCGGCCGGGATTGCCCGTACCTTCCAGAACATCCGCCTCTTCGGCAACATGACCGCGCAGGAGAACGTCATGGTCGGGCGCCACGTGCGCACCCGCGCCGGCGTCTTCGGCGCCATCCTGCGCACCCGCGCCGAGCGCGCCGAGGAAGCCGGGATTCGACGCCGCGCCGCCGAACTGCTGCATTACGTCGGCATCGCCGATCGCGCCGACGATCTGGCCCGCCACCTGTCCTACGGCGATCAACGGCGGCTGGAAATTGCGCGGGCGCTGGCCACCGATCCCAAATTGCTGGCCCTGGACGAACCGGCCGCCGGCATGAACGCCACCGAGACCGCGGCGCTGCGCTGCCTGATCGAAGGACTGCGCAAGGACGGCCTGACGGTGCTGCTGATCGAGCACGACGTCAAGCTCGTAATGGGACTCTGCGATCGCGTCGCCGTGCTCGACTACGGCGAAAAGATTGCCGAGGACGCGCCCGACGCGGTGCGCGCCAATCCGAAAGTCATCGTGGCCTACCTTGGAACCGACCACTGACATGGGGTTGTCGAGCGCAGCGAGCATTTCCGATCGCCCCCTTCCACGGGAAGGGGAGCGGGGGGATGGCCATTCCATACTTGCCGTAATGAACCTTCAGGTTCATTACGGCGGCATTGCCGCCGTAAAAGACATCTCCTTCGCCGTCGAGCAGAACGAGATCGTCTGCCTGATCGGTGCCAATGGCGCCGGCAAGACGTCGACGCTCAAGGCACTGGCGCGCATGATTCCCTCGAACGGCGAAATTCGCTACGGCGAGCAGCGCATCGATGCAATTCCCAGCTACAAATTGATAGGCCGGGGCCTGGCGCTGGTACCGGAAGGCCGCGGCATTTTCGCCCGTCTGACGGTTGCCGAAAACCTCGCCATGGGCGCCTATCACCGCACCGACAAAGCCGGCATCGCCCTGGATTTCGAGCGCGTCTACGGCCTGCTGCCGCGACTCAAGGAGCGTGCGGACCAAGTCGCGGGGACGCTCTCCGGTGGCGAACAGCAGATGCTGGCTATCGGCCGCGCGCTCATGGGCCGCCCCAGGCTGCTGCTGCTCGACGAGCCTTCCATGGGCCTCGCACCGCTGATGGTAGAGAAGGTCTTTGAAGTGATTCGCGCCATCGCCATGGAAGGCATGACGATTCTGCTGGTGGAGCAGAACGCCCGCCTCGCGCTGGAAGTCTGTTCGCGCGGCTACGTGATGGAAAGCGGCACCATCACCCTGGCCGATAGTTCAACCGCGCTGCTGGCCGATTCGCGCGTACGCACCGCTTATCTCGGCGAGTAGGTCCGGCCGGAATCGGCGCTGATGAAGTCCCTGCGCTACAAGGCGGTCGAGCAATAACCGCTCTCTGCGCTGTAACGGATGGCGATGCGGCACAAACGCCTCGGCTGTCCCGCCCAATGCCGTCGCCAACCGCAGCGACACCCGCCGGCAGAAACTGACGCAGGATGATCAGGCAGGCAGCAGAGCAGCGGGCGCAGCAAAGGTAAAGGCGTCAGCGAAGAACTCTTCGGGCGGCAGACCATGCGCCGCAAACTCGCTCCGTGCGGCGTCGATCATGGCCGGCGCACCGCAGGCATAGACCTGGTAGGCGGACAAATCGCCGTGGTCTTCCAGTACCGCGCGATGGACCAGGCCGCCGCGTCCCCGCCAGGCATCCTGCGGCGTTGCCTCGGACAGCACCGGCACGTACCGGATATGACGATGTACCGCGGCCCAGTCCGCTGGCAGATCGGGCAGATAGAGCCCCGCCCGATTGCGCGCGCCCCAGTAAATTTCCATCGGCCGCGTCACGTGGTTGTGAATCGCATGCTCGACCAGCGCCTTGATCGGAGCGAAACCGGTACCGCCGGCGACCAGGATCATCGGCTTGGTCGACTCTTCGCGCAGGAAGAAGCTGCCGTAAGGGCCCTGGAAGCGCAATATGTCTCTTTCCTTCATGCCGGCAAAGACGTGGCCGGTAAACTCGCCATCGGAAATCAGGCGGACATGCACTTGCAGGAAGCCATCGTCGTGCGGCGCGTTGGCGATTGAAAATGCGCGACGCTTGCCATCCTTCAGAAGAAACTCGATGTACTGCCCGGCGAGGAACTGCAGGCGCTCGTTGACCGGCAACTTGAGCTCCAGCACGATCACATCGTCCGCCACGCGCTCGATCTTCTGCACCCGGCAGGGCATGATCTTGACCGGGATGTCTTTCGCCGTCCCCACCTCGCGGCATTCGAGCACCAGATCGGAGAGCGGTTTAGCACAGCAGAACAGCGCCAATCCGCTGGCGCGATCGGCCGTCGACAAGGCGTGGTCCTGCGCCAGGCCGTGATCCACCAGACCCTCGATCACCTTGCCCTTGCATGCTCCGCAAGCGCCGTTGCGACACCCGTAGGGCAGTGTCAAGCCGGCTTCGAGGGCCGCTTCCAATATGGAGTCGCTGCCGTCGGTGGTGAAACTGTGCCCGCTGGGCTGAATGCTTACGCGAAATGAGTCGGCTGGCGCCATGCGATAATCGTCCGATGCGTAGATTGCTGATAATTGGTTGCGGTGACGTCATGCGCCGCGCGCTGCCGCGGCTCATGTTGCGCTGGCAGGTACTGGCACTGGTACGCCAACGCGACCCGCAACTGGCGGCGCTGGGCATCACGCAGATCGAAGGCGATCTTGACCGGCCCGAGACACTGATACGACTGGCCGGCATCTCGGATGCGGTGATCCACAGCGCACCGCCGCCCCCGCAAGGAACAGGCGACACCCGCACCAGGAATCTGATTGCCGTTCTGCAACGCGGCAAAAGTCTACCACGGCAGCTGATCTACATCAGCACCAGCGGCGTCTATGGCGATTGCGGCGGCGCCCGCGTGCGCGAGACGCGGATGCCCGCGCCACAGTCGGCGCGGGCGGCACGGCGGGTGGATGCGGAGCGGCGCTTGCGCCGTTTCGGCCGGGAACGGGGCCG
>Ga0209211_10004730_pt1 | contig 20890 bp, 15 predicted proteins | sample RifGroA2_FD_183992 | JGI IMG/M metagenome (GOLD analysis project Ga0209211, IMG submission 183992) | Groundwater microbial communities from Rifle, Colorado, USA - Groundwater A2 (SPAdes) (version 2) | ecosystem: Environmental > Aquatic > Deep subsurface > Groundwater | place: Rifle, Colorado...
GATGCTGGCCCACACCTGCATGCCTTTCGGGCCGGTGATGCCGTGGTCGATCCAGATGCGCCCGCCCAGCTCGGCGGCCTCGATTTCGACCCGGTCCGGCTCGTCGACCACCACCGGGCCGGTGAACAGGTTGGTGTCGCCGATGAATTCGGCAGTGAAGCGGCAGTTGGGGTAATCATAGATTTCTGCCGGGGTGCCCACCTGCAGCAGCTGGCCTTCGCTCATGATGCCGATGCGGGTGGCCATGGTCATCGCCTCTTCCTGGTCATGGGTCACCATGATGCAGGTCACGCCGACGCTCTCCAGGGTGTTGACCAGCTCCAGTTGCGTCTGCTGGCGCAACTTCTTGTCCAGCGCACCCAGCGGCTCGTCCAGCAGCAGCAGCTTCGGACGCTTGGCCAGGCTGCGTGCCAGCGCGACACGCTGCTGCTGGCCGCCGGACAGCTGGTACGGCTTGCGGTTGGCGTACTTGCGCATCTGCACCAGATCCAGCATCTCCGCCACGCGGGCGTCGATCTCGCCCTTGGGCATCTTGTCCTGCTTCAGGCCGAAGGCGATGTTGTCCGCCACCGACATGTGCGGGAACAGCGCGTAGCTCTGGAACATCATGTTGATCGGGCGGTCGTACGGCGCCAGCTTGGTGATGTCCTGGCCATCGAGAATGATCTGGCCGGAAGAAGGCCGCTCCATGCCCGCCAGCATGCGCAGCAGGGTGGATTTGCCGCAGCCGGAGCTGCCGAGCAGGGCAAAGATTTCCTTGCGCTGGATGTCCAGTGTCACGCCGTCGACGGCGGTGGTGTCCCCGAATTTCTTGACGATATTGGCAATCGACAAATAAGGCTTTTCGCTAGCAGACTGCTTTGCAGCATCAACCATGATTGTTTCCCCTGAAGGACGTGGTTCGTCCCTGTGATATTTTCGTACGTCTTCGTCATCATGACGCGGTGGACGTAGCGCCGTTCAACATAAACCGACACCCTACTTGCGGCCAACCTTGCAGGCAATATCCGCAGCCACTGGCATTTGCCGGCAAGCACCGCCAAAACGGGATTTTTTGCGCCCGAGGCGGCGGCGTTCACGGCATCGCAGACACCGCCAGCTACCGCGGCAAGACCCCTACCCGCCGCAACACGGAGCGCCGCAGGCAACCGTCGCCCGACACGTTGTACGCACAAACGCCGCCACCCGTCGAAAAAAGAGTAGCGCACGTTTAATAAAATTGACAAGGAAAAACGGGAGAGTCGCAAGAAAAGCAGCGAAATAAAAAACGGACGTGAATCATGGACTTAGCTATCACGTTCATGCTGCCCTGCAGCATGAACGTCGGCGCCGGCAGCAATAATGGCAAAAACTGTTTAATTCCTCAAACGGCCAGCGCCGTTGGCCGCACCAAAACGGGGAATTCGCGCGCTTCGACAAACAGGCTGCTACCCTCCTGTTTTTTCGCCATTTTTTTGGCCTGCGTCGCCGCCGCTGCCACTTCGTAGTGCGAACGGAAGCGCCCCGGCAACACCGGCAGCACCCCGATGGACACGCTGGTCAGCGGGAAGAACTGCATCTGCCCGCCGCGATCGGCGATGTGATAGCCACCGGCATGGCGCGCTGCGGCACAAAAGAACGCCTGCACCCGCTGATCGAACAACTGGATGATGGCCTGCAGCTGACGCCGCCAGTTGCAACTCTGCAACAACAACACGAAGTCATCGCCACCGATGTGGCCGACAAAATCCAGAGTCATGTCCAGCTGCGACAGCAGAATCCGCCCCAGTTCGCGGATCAGGTCGTCGCCGGCGCCATAGCCGTAGTGGTCGTTGAACGGCTTGAAGTAGTCGAGATCGACATAGGCCACCACGAACGGGCGCTCGCCCTCCAGCAGCCGCTGCACCTCCTCGCCGATCGGCACATTGCCCGGCAGCCCGGTCAGCGGGTTGGCGTAACGCGCCGCTGACAGCTGCATCTCGCTGATCAGGCGCATCAGGTCGTAGCCGGTGCCCATGCCGAGATAGGCACCATCCTCGACGATGATGAAACCGTCGACCAGGTAGCGCTGCTCCGCCTCCACCACCCGCCCGGACAGCGACTGGATGTCCATCTCCGCCGACACCAGCAGCGGCCTGGCATCGGCCAGCGCCATGCACGGCTTCTTGGCAAACAGCTCGCGGTTGAACGGCTTGGCGAAGGTTTCCAGCACGTGGTGCCGCGTCAGCAGCCCCACCGGACGACGCTCGTGCAACACCGGAATGGCAAAGCGCTGCAGCGAGGCGGCAAACATCTGGTAGGCCTGCTCGCAGCTGTGCGCGGTCGTCAGGTACGGCACCTCCTGCAGCAGGTCGCGCGCCACCGGTCGGTGCCGGTCGCCGGCGTGCTGCGGCGCGCGCGGCAACGGGTAGTGGTGCACGAGCGCCGGCTCGGCCTGCGGCCGTGCGATCAGGTAGCCCTGCCCCATCGCCACCCCCAGCTCGCGCAGCACACGCAATTCTTCCGCCTGCTCCACCCCTTCCGCCACCAGCAGCGCGCCGGAGGCGCGCGCCATGTCCACCAGCGAACGCACGAACTGCGCCTTCAGCGGGTCGGCGTGGATGTTCTGCACGAAATACTTGTCCAGCTTGACCACGTCCGGACGCAGCTCCGACCACAGCCGCAGATTGGAAAAACCCTCGCCGAGGTCATCCAGCGCCAGCCGCAGGCCGGTGCGGCGCAGCGCGTCCACCACCTGGCGCAGCACCGGGTAGCCGGCATTCGGGCGGGTTTCGGTCAGCTCCAGCACCACCCGCTGCGGCGGCAGTCCGTTCAGCTGCAACAGGCCGAGCAGCGCCTCGACCGAGACATCGGCACTGAGCAGGGTATCGGGAATGACATTGATGAACAGGATGCCGGGCAGCTGGCGCAGTGCAAACTGGCGCAGGATTGCGGCGATGCAGACCTGGTCCAGCACTCCGGACAGGCCGGCGCGCGCCGCCTGCTCGAACAGCATCACCGGCGAATGCAGGATGGAATCGGACGGCCCGCGCACCAGCGCCTCGTAGCCGTACAGCTCGCCGTCGGCCAGTTGCACGATGGGCTGGAACACCACCTGCACCTGCCCCTGACGAATGATCTGTTCCAGCAGCGCCTGATGCGCCAAGCCCGGCGCGACGCTGATCGTGACGGTTTCCAGCATGGTTTCCATTGCACAAGTCCGTTTCCAAGAGCGGAAAGGCTAGCGCAACAATATGACAAATCGGCGATGACGCGGCGGCCGCTATTGCGGGCCGGCGCTTCCTGCACCACACTGACATTAACCGCATCCGACAAGGAAGACGCCATGCCCATGCTGCAGCACGACGGACGCCAGCTGTATTACGAAGTCAGTGGCCACGGCGAACAGCCGCTGCTGCTGTTCAATGGCCTGACCATGAGCACCGCCGCCTGGACGCTGATGGCGCCCTTGCTGGAGCCGCGCTTCAAGCTGATCCGCCTCGATTTCCAGGGCCAGGGCCAGAGCGAGCGGCGGGTGCAGGACAGCTACCCGCTGACGCAGCAGGCCGACGACGCCGCCGCGCTGCTCGACCACCTCGGCATCGAACAGTGCTACCTCGCCGGCCTGTCCTACGGCGGCATGGCGGCGCAGCACTTCGCCCGCCGCCACCCGGCGCGACTGTCGCGACTGCTGCTGGCCTCGACGCTGGCGTGGTCGGATGCGGCCAACGTTTACATCGCGCAGAGCTGGAGCGCGGCACAACAGGCCGGCGGCCCCGGACTGCGTTTCGACATCAGCCTGCCGTGGCTGTTTTCCAGCCGCTTCTTCGTCAGCAGCGCGCAGATGCTGCCGGACCTGCGCACTATCGCCGCCACGGTGGACTGGCCGGGGGTGGAGCGCATCCTGGCCGGCATCCGCGAGCACGACGCACGCAGCTGGCTGGACGAGATCAAGGTGCCGACCCACATCATCGTCGGCAGCGAAGACCGCCTCACCCCGCTGTACCAGTCGGAACTGCTGCACCAGGGCATCGCCGGCTCGACGCTGACGGTTCTGCCCGGCGCCGGCCACGCCATCCACCTCGAGGCACCGGCCGCCTTCGCTCAGCAGATCAGCCGCTTCGCCGACGCTTAAGCACGTGTTCACGATCTCGCACGCTCACGCGAGACAAGGCGAAAACGGCTGAGGAAGCGGCGTTTATCCCGATATAAACAAGCATGCCGAAGCCGTTTTTAACGCGGTATCACCCTATTGATATCAGTCGCAGTAGATCGTGAACCGGTTCTGCGGTGGCGAATGTCCGGTTTGCGCCACATTCGGACAGGGCGGTGACAGCCGCGTTGGCGCGGGCGGGCATTTGATTAGAATGGGGCAACACCACAAGCACAGGACACCCCATGACGCCGTTTGCTCCCGCCCGTGATTTTCTGCACGCCACGCTGGAAGGCCGCTTTGCCGGCCCCCGCCAGTGGCAGACCGCGACCCTGAGCCTGCAGTGGCTGGCCGAAGGCGTGCTGGCGCTGGCGCCACTGGACGCCGCCGACACGCTGGACCACGTGCTGCTGTCCACCGGCATCCACGGCAACGAGACCGCCCCGATCGAGGTGGTCAACAGCATCGTCAACGACCTGTTCGCCGGCGCCATGCCGCTGCGCTGCCGGCTGCTGGTGATGCTGGGCAATCCGGTGGCGATGCGCAGCGGCGCGCGCTTTACCGACTACGACATGAACCGGCTGTTCAACGGCGCCCACATCAGCCAGCCGCAGGCGCAGGAATCGCACCGCGCCGCCGAGCTGGAACAGCTGGCCGCCGACTTCTTCCGCGCCGCGCCGGCCGGTGTGCAGCGCCTGCACTACGACCTGCACACCGCCATCCGCGGCTCGGTGTTCGAGAAGTTCGCCATCTACCCTTACACCGACGGCCGGCCGCACAAGCGCGAACAGCTGCTGTGGCTGGAAAGCGCCGATGTCAGCACCCTGCTGCTGCACAGCAAGCCGGCGGCCACCTTCAGCTACTACACCAGCCACCATTTCCACGCCGATGCGCTGACGCTGGAGCTGGGCAAGGCGCGGCCGTTCGGCGACAACGACCTCGCCCGCTTCGCCGGCATCGACCGCGCGCTGCGACGCCTGGTCTCCGGCAGCACCCCGCCGCTGCCGGCCTACGACGCCAGCCGCTTCGCGGTGTTCCACGCCAAGTACGATCTGGTGAAGCACAGCGAGCAGTTCAAGCTGCACCTGGCCGATAGCGTGGAGAACTTCACCGCCCTTCCGCATGGCATGACAATTGCCGAAGATGGCGATATCCGTTATGTCGCCGATGGTGGCGAAGAACGCATCCTGTTCCCCAACCCCAAGGTCGGCATCGGCCTGCGCGCCGGCATCGTGATCAGCCCCTGCCAACTGGATTAGACGCTTATCCACAGCAAAACAGGGAAAAAGCTGTGGATAAGCTGTTGAAAGCCAAAAAAAACAGCGCGGCGTCAGCAGTTTGCTGACGCCGCGCATTTTTCGGGCATCGTCTGCCGCTTACACCAGCTTGCCCGGGTTCATAATGCCATCCGGGTCAAAAAGTGATTTCACCGCCTTCATCAGCCGGATTTCGGCATGACTGCGGCTTACGTCAAGATAGTCATGCTTGAGCAGGCCGACGCCGTGCTCCGCCGACATGCTGCCGTTGAAGTCGCGCACCAGTTCGAACACGTGCTTGTTGACCTGCTCGCAGGCGCGACGGAAGTCGTCGATGGCCAGCGTCTCCGGCTTCAGCACATTGATGTGCAGGTTGCCGTCGCCGATGTGGCCGAACCATACCACCTCGAACTGCGGGTACTCGCGCGCCAGGATCTCGTCCAGCTGCGCGACAAAAGCCGGCACCTTGCTGACCACCACCGCGATGTCGTTCTTGTACGGCTTGTACGGGGTAATCGACTCGCTGATGTCCTCACGCAGGCGCCACAGCTCCGCCGCCTGCTGCTGCGACTGCGACAGCACGCCGTCGACCAGCCAGCCCTGCTCGGCGCAGTACTCGAATAGCGCCAGCGCCTGTGTCTCGGTGTCCGGCGCGACCTTCTCGAACTCCAGCAGCACGTAGTAGTCGGCGGCCTCGTCAAACGGCCGCTGCACCGTGCCGCGCGCCAGCACATGGCGCAGCGCCTGCTCGGAGAAGAACTCGAACGCGGTCAGGTCCAGCTTGTCGCGGTAGGCGTTGAAAATATTCATGATGTCGGCGAGTTGCGGCACCGCCAGCACCATCACCGCCAGCTCCGCCGGCGGCCGCGCCAGCCGCAGCGTGGCCTCGACGATGAAGCCCAGCGTGCCCTCCGAGCCGATGAACAGGTGGCGGAAGTCATAGCCGGTATTGTTCTTGGCCAGGCCGTGGTTCAGCTCCAGCACCTCGCCCTCGCCGGTGACCACCTTCAGCCCGACCACCCATTCGCGGGTCATGCCGTAGCGCACGACCTTGATGCCGCCGGCGTTGGTGGCGATATTGCCGCCGATCTGGCTGCTGCCGCTGGAGGCAAAATCCACCGGGTAGTACAGGCCGTTGGCCAGCGCGTACTCCTGCAATGTCTTGGTGATCACCCCCGCCTGGCAGCGCACGGTGCGGCCAACCTTGTCCAGCTCCAGGATCGCGTTCATGCGCTCGAACGACACCACCAGCTCGCCGTTGCGCGCCACCGCGCCGCCGGACAGGCCGGTGCGGCCGCCGGACGGCACCAGCGCAAACTGCTCGCGCTGCGCCCAGCGCACCAGCGCCACCACCTCGTCCACCGTTTTCGGGAACAGCACCGCGGCGGCATCGGGCGTGAAATAGCGCGTCCAGTCCAGGCCGTAGCGCGTCAGGGTATCGGTATCGGTGGCCACGCGGTCGGCGGCCAGCAGGCGGCCCAGTTCGGCCAGCTGTTGCGGTGCAAGCATGTGCGCTCTCTCTAGTCAAAAAACGGCAATCGGAGTCATAATACCCGATAAATTTAGTCAACAAAGGGCCATTCGCATCATGCAAACCGTATCGCTCGCCAAGGACAAGATCAAGGTATTGCTGCTGGAAGGCGTGCACCAGAGTGCACTCGACACCTTCCGTGACAATGGTTACCACAACATCGAGTATCACAAGAAGGCGCTGGCCGATAGCGAGCTGAAGGAACGCATTGCCGATGCCCACATCGTCGGCATCCGTTCGCGCAGCCAGCTCAGCGACGAGGTGCTGGAGGCGGCGAAAAAGCTGATCACCGTCGGCTGCTTCTGCATCGGCACCAACCAGGTCGACCTCGCCGCCGCCACCCGCCGCGGCATCCCGGTGTTCAATGCGCCGTTCTCCAACACCCGCTCGGTGGCCGAGCTGGTGATCGCCGAGACCATCATGCTGTTGCGCGGCATTCCGGAAAAGAACGCCCTCGCCCATCGCGGTGGCTGGCTGAAATCGGCTGAAGGCAGCTTCGAGGTGCGCGGCAAGACGCTGGGCATCGTCGGCTACGGCCACATCGGCACCCAGGTCGGGGTGCTGGCGGAAAGCCTGGGCCTGAAGGTGGTGTTCTACGACATCGAGAACAAGCTGCCGCTGGGCAACGCGCGCCAGATCGGCAAGCTGCACGATCTGCTGGCCGAGTCCGACGTGGTCACCCTGCACGTACCGGAAACGGCGCAAACCAAGGACATGTTCGGCGCCGCCGAGCTGGCGGCGATGAAGGCCGGCAGCCACCTGATTAACGCGTCGCGCGGCACGGTGGTGGTGATCGAGGCGCTGGCCGCCGCGCTGGCCAGCAAGCACCTGGCCGGTGCCGCCATCGACGTGTTCCCGGTGGAGCCGGAGGGCAACGGCGAGGAATTCCTGTCGCCGCTGCGCGAATTCGACAACGTGATCCTGACGCCGCACATCGGTGGCAGCACGCTGGAGGCGCAGGCCAATATCGGCGGCGAAGTCGCCGCCAAGTTGGTGAAGTACAGCGACAACGGCTCGACGCTGACCGCGGTCAACTTCCCCGAGGCCTCGCTGCCGGCGCACCCCGGCAAGTGCCGCCTGCTGCACGTCCACAAGAACCAGCCCGGTGTACTGGCACGCATCAACGATGCTTTCTCCAAGCTCGGCATCAACATCGCCGCACAGTACCTGCAGACCAGCGACGAGATCGGCTACGTGGTGATCGAGACCGACAGCGCCGCCAGCCAGCCGGCGCTGGAGGCACTGCAGCAGATTCCCGGCACCCTGCGCTGCCGAGTGCTGTACTAGGGCCACTCGCTTGCGGCCAACGTTGGCCGCAAACGCAAAAACGCCACGGCTAGCCGTGGCGTTTTGTTTGGCAGCAGCGAAGGTCAGGCGCTGACCGGCTGCGCTTCCTTCATCAGCAGCGCCACCAGCGTCGCCACGCGCAGCTTCAGCTCGCGGCGGTCGACGATCATGTCCAGCGCGCCCTTTTCGATCAGGAACTCCGAGCGCTGGAAGCCTTCCGGCAGCGTCTCGCGCACGGTCTGCTCGATCACGCGCGGGCCGGCAAAGCCGATCAGCGCACCCGGCTCGCCGATCACCACGTCGCCGAGGAAGGCGAACGAGGCGGACACGCCGCCCATGGTCGGGTCGGTGAGGATGGAGATGAACGGCAGCTGGTAGTCGGACAGCAGCTGCAGCGCGGCGGAGGTCTTCGCCATCTGCATCAGCGAGTTGAGGCCTTCCTGCATCCGCGCACCACCAGAGGCGGCGACACAGATGAACGGCGCACGCGCCTCGACCGCAGCCTGCACGCCGCGCACGAAGCGCTCGCCGACCACCGAACCCATCGAGCCGCCGATGAAGCGGAACTCGAAGGCGGCGACCACCGCCGGCATGTTGTGGATACTGCCCTGCATCACCACCAGCGCGTCGTCCTCGCCGGTGCTTTCCGCCGCGGCGACCAGACGGTCAGGGTACTTCTTGCTGTCCTTGAACTTCAGGATGTCAATCGGCTTGACCTCGGCGCCGATCTCACGACGGCCTTCCGCATCCAGCAGCATGTCCAGCCGCTCGCGGGCATTCAGCGAGTGGTGATGGTCACACTTGGGACATACCTGCAAATTGGCCTGCAGGTCAGTGTGGTACAGCACCGCCTCACACGCGGGGCACTTGCTCCACAAACCTTCCGGTACCGCCGACGCCTTGCTCGTGCGCGGATCGCGCTTGATCTTCGGCGGCAGGAGTTTATTCAACCAGCTCATTGCTGACTCCTTGAATCAATACGTTGCGGCCAACGGTAACGTTGGCCGCAGGGTGCTGGCACGGGTGACCAGCATTGTTCTAACGGATGGCATCCTTCAGCGATGCCACCAGACGGGTAAGCTGCTCTTTGGCAGTTTCGGGGGTCGCCGCTTCGATTTCCTGCACCAGACGGCTACCGACCACCACCGCATCCGCGGCGGTGGAGATGGCGCGCGCCGTTTCGGCATCGCGGATTCCGAAGCCGACACCGATCGGCACATCAATAAATTCTCTAAGGGCGGCAATTTTACGCGCTACGTCGTCAATGTCCAGATTTCCGGCACCGGTCACGCCTTTAAGTGACACATAGTAGACATAACCACGCGCCAGCGCGGCGATTTGCTTGACCCGCGCCATCGGCGTGGTTGGTGCAATCAGGAATACCGGATCCAGTTTGGCGGCGATCAGCGCCGCCGACAGCTCGGCCGCTTCTTCCGGCGGGCAGTCCACGGTCAGCACGCCGTCGACACCGGCGGCGGCGGCTTCCTGCGCAAACACCTCGTAGCCCAGCACGTGTACCGGGTTGAGGTAGCCCATCAGCACCACCGGGGTCTGCTGGTTGCTGCGGCGGAATTCACGCACCATGTCCAGCACGTTGCGCAGACCGACCTTGTGCAGCAGTGCGCGTTCGCTGGCGCGCTGGATCACCGGGCCGTCGGCCATCGGATCGGAGAACGGGATGCCCAGTTCGATCACGTCGGCACCGCCTTCCACCAGACCGTGCATCAGGCTGACGGTCAGGCCGGGATCGGGATCACCGGCGGTGATGAACGGGATCAGGGCTTTTTCGCCGGCGGCTTGCAGGCGGGTAAAGGTTTCAGCAATACGGCTCATCACGCGTTTCCTTGCAGCCGGCCTGACAATCAGTCAGGCCGGTATCATCGGGGAGCGGCAAAGGTTGGCCGCAGTGCGGCCAACCCTGGCCACCTTACAGAGTCAAGCCCATCAGACCGGCGACGGTGTTGATGTCCTTGTCGCCACGGCCGGACAGGTTGACCAGAATGATCTGATCCTTGGCCATGGTCGGCGCGATCTTGGCAGCATAGGCCAGCGCGTGGCTGGATTCCAGCGCCGGGATGATGCCTTCCAGGTGGCAGCAGTCCTCGAACGCCTTCAGTGCTTCGTCGTCGTTGATGGCAACGTATTCGGCGCGACCGATGTCCTTCAGCAGGCTGTGCTCCGGGCCGACGCCCGGGTAGTCGAGGCCGGCAGACACCGAGTGGGTCTCGATGATCTGGCCGTTCTCGTCCTGCATCAGGTAGCTGCGGAAGCCGTGCAGCACGCCCGGCTTGCCCGCCGTCAGCGGTGCCGCGTGGCGGCCCGTGGCCACCCCGTCACCACCGGCTTCGACGCCGACCAGGCGCACGCCTTCCACCTCGACATAAGGATGGAAGATGCCGATGGCGTTGGAGCCGCCACCGACGCAGGCCACCACCATGTCCGGCTGACGGCCGACCATTTCCTGCATCTGCTCCTTGGCCTCGATGCCGATGATGCGCTGGAAGTCGCGCACTAGCATCGGGTACGGGTGCGGGCCGGCGGCGGTGCCGAGGATGTAGAAGGTGCTGTCGATATTGGTCACCCAGTCGCGCATCGCCTCGTTGAGCGCATCCTTCAGCGTCTTGGAGCCGGACTCCACCGGCACCACGGTGGCGCCGAGCAGCTTCATGCGGAACACGTTCGGCGCCTGGCGCTTCACATCTTCCGAACCCATGTACACCACGCACTCCATGCCGTAGCGGGCGGCGACGGTGGCCGAGGCCACGCCGTGTTGGCCGGCGCCGGTCTCGGCGATCACGCGCTTCTTGCCCATGCGCCGTGCCAGCAGCGCCTGGCCGATGGTGTTGTTGACCTTGTGCGCGCCGGTGTGGTTGAGGTCTTCGCGCTTGAAGTAGATCTGCGCGCCGCCGAGCTGCTCCGACCAGCGCTTGGCGTGGTAGATCGGGCTCGGGCGGCCGACAAAGTGTTTCAGTTCGTAGTGATATTCCTGCCAGAACGCCGGATCAGCCTTGGCACGGGCATACTCGGCATTCAGCTCGTCCAGTGCTGCCATCAATGTTTCCGCTACATAGACACCGCCGTACGGGCCGAAGTGACCGCGTGCATCGGGGAAGTCATAACTGCTCATGGAATGCTCCTGATGGTTTGATGATGGTAGCGGCACGCGGTGGCGCGCCGTGTTAATTCTGTGCCGCCCGCACCGCGGCGACGAAATCCGCCACCCGCTGCGGGCTCTTGATGCCCTTGCCGGTCTCGACACCGCTGGAGACGTCGACCGCCGCCGGGCGCACCCGGCGCACCGCATCGGCAACATTGTGCTCGTCCAGGCCGCCGGACAGGATCAGCGGCAACGGCAGCTGCGCCGGGATCAGCGTCCAGTCGAAGGTCTTGCCGGTGCCGCCGTGCGCGCCCTCGACAAAGGCATCGGTCAGCAGGCCGCGCGCGTCATGGTACTGTGCGGCCAACGTTTGCAGATCGGTACCCGGCTGCACACGCACCGCCTTCAGGTACGGACGGTGGAAACTGCGACAGAACGCCGGCGATTCTTCGCCGTGGAACTGCAGCACGTCGATGGCGCACTGCGCCAGCACGTTTTCCACTTCTTCACGGCTGGCGTTGACGAACAGCGCCACCACGGTCACGAACGGCGGTAGCGCGGCAATGATGGCCTGCGCCTGCGCGATGCCAACGTGACGCGGGCTCTTGTCGTAGAACACCAGGCCGATGGCGTCGATACCAAGGTTGGCCGCAGCCACCGCATCCTCGACGCGGGTAAAGCCACATACTTTGATGCGAACGCTCATCTTATCTCCACAGGGTCAGGCGCGCGGCCTGGGCCTGCGACGGCAGTTCGAACTGCGCCGGGTAGCCGACACCGGTCAGGTACAGGCCGTCGGGCATGAAGGTCGGCGGCGCCTTGGTACGGTCCGTCGCCGCCAGCAAGGCCGCCATGCCGGCAGTATCGAGCTTGCCCCTGCCGACATACAGCAGCGCGCCGACGATATTGCGCACCATGTGATGCAGGAAGGCGTCGGCAGTCAGGTCGAAGCGCAGCAAGCCGTCGACTTCGCTGATGTCCAGCTGCTGCAGGTCTTTCAGTGGCGACTTGGCCTGGCACTCCGCCGCGCGGAAGCTGGAAAAATCGTGTCGCCCCAGCAGTACCGCCGCCGCCGCGCGCATCGCGGCCACATCCAGCGGCTGGTGGTACCAGCCGACGCGGCCGGCGGTCAGCCCGGGGCGTACCGGGTGCGTCAGCAGGAAATAGCGGTAAGAGCGGGAAAACGCGGAAAAGCGCGCATGAAATTCTTCACTGACTTCCCGCGCCCACACCACGGCGATCTCGGGTGGCAGGTGGGCATTGACGCCTCGCACCCAGGCATTGAGCGGGCGGATGGCATCACTGTCAAAGTGCACTACCTGCATCAGCGCATGCACGCCGGCATCGGTACGGCCGGCGGCGAGGGTCGTCACCGGATGGCCGGCAATGCGCGACAGCGCCTGGTTCAGTTTGTCCTGCACGGTGTTACCACCGGGTTGCGTCTGCCAGCCGGAAAACGCACGGCCGTCATACTCCACACCCAACGCAACTCTCATTGTCCCACTTTCACGAGTAAGCCGGACAACAGCAACAGCAGCAACAAGGCCAACGTGTCACGCATGGTCCACGGCGAAAAGCCTAACTTTACCTCATCCGTCGGGGCTTGTGTCAGTTGCGCCGCCAGCGCTGTACGCCACGCCGCCAGGCTCAGCGCCGGTGGATGCTGCAACCAGTGCTCGGCATAAAACAGCGTCAGCCCCAGTCGCAGCAGCACGCGCTCCAGCGGCAGGCCGAGCCGCGCCAGCGGTTGCAGCAGCCACGCCAGCGCCTGCAGCATGCCCTGCTGCCCCAATTGCAGCCAGACGCAGCGCAGGCTCGCCATCAGCAACAGCAGCCGCAACTGCTGCTGCAGTGCCAGCGTCAGCCCCTGCCGCGACGGCGACCACGCGGCGGCGAACAGCGCATCACCCGGCACCGACCAGGCGGTAACCAGCAGCAGGGTCAGCAGCAGCCAGCGCATGCGCCGCAACGCCAGGCACAGCTGGCGCCATAACAGGGGGAGGCAGAACAGGAACAACAGGGAAAGCGCCGGCCAGGACCAGGCTTGCAGCACCAGCGCCAGCAGCAACCACGCTACCAGCACCAGCGCGGGATGGCCGCGCACGATCAGGAACCGTCCACCGCTTCTTTGGGCGCTTCCAGCAGCCCGGCATCACGCAGCAGGGTATCGGCCATCTCGCTGTCACCCATCTCGCGATACAGCTGCGCCAGCTCGGCAATCGCCGCCTGCTCCGACAGCTCACCGGCCACCGATACCGGCTGCCGGTCATTGGCGGCGAAGTCGGTGACACGGCGCGCTACCACCGGCTCAGGCGCCGCGAACTCAGGCAGCTCCGGCTCCGGCACCACTGGCGACTGCGGCAGCGGCGCCGTGATCGCCACATCAGCTGCCGGCAACGGTGCCTCGGGCGCCTCGACCTCGGCCGGCGCGGACGCCAGCACCACGGGCTCGCTCATCGGGCGCTCGATGGCGCGATACAGCGGGTTGTCCGCATCCAGCGTGGCGCCCAGTTGCTGCACCCGCGTCCACAGGCCGCTCAGCGGGCCGAACACCGCCAGCACATCCAGCGCCACCGCCTCGAACTCGCCGTGATTGCCCTGCGCGGCGATCAGGTCGAGCAACTTGATGCGCAGATCCTCGCGTTCCGGCTCGGCGCGCAGGGCATTGCGCAGCAGGCTCTCGGCCGCCTCGCTACGGCCATAAGCCAGCAGCACGTCCGCCTCGGCCAGTACGTCGACCGTATCAAGCCGGATCTCGTCGGCCGGCGCGGGCGGCGGCACGAGCGCGGACGCTACCGCCACCACGGGCGGCGTCGCGGCCGGTGTCTGGCCTGCGTCCGCTGCGCTGTCCGCCGGTTTCTGCTTGCGCCGCCGTAGCAGCATCCACGCCAGCAGGCTGGCCACGGAAATACCGCCGACACCGGTCAGCACCCATTCCGTCAAGCGGCCATCAAGAAACGCCGCTTCGCTGTCCGATAACGGCGGCATGGCAGGCGCGGCACTGGCCGCTGCGGGCGCCGGACTGGCCTCCAGCCGGCTGATTTCCGCTTCCAGCCATTTCATGCGCTGCTGCGCCGCCTTCAACTGCTGGCCGATCTGCTCGGATGGCACTGCCGCCACGGCTGACGGCGCAGAGGCGACCGGGGCCGGCGGCGCGATAGAAGCCGGAGGTGTCGCCGCAGCCTTGGCCGGGGCGGTCACCGACGAGTCGTGCGTACTGGCAGTGGGCGCCGGCTTGTGTTCCGGGAACACCAGCCAGGCACCGGCAAACAACAGGTCGCGGTCACCGCCGGCAAAGGCCTGCGGATTGCGTGCCAGCACCGCCGCTATCCAGGCCTGCCGCGCCGCCGGAGCGTAGCGTTGAGCCAGCCGATTAAGACTATCCCCCGCCTTGACGCGATAGCCGTCCACCGGCAACGCCTGCGCCGACGGGGCCACGTGCTTGCGATAGCGCTGGCCGGCCTTCGGCACGGCAACACTGAAACCGCGCACCACCTCGGTCTCGCCTAGGCGGGCCTGCAATTCAAAACCGATGCGGCTGCTGGTCACCGGCTGCGGATGATGCAACCGCAAGAACTGACGCCCGCCACGGCTGCGCAGCGCAAAGCGTACCGCTTGCGCATCGCCCAGCCCGTGCAGCGCCGCCAGCTGGAACTGGCTGGCGTGATCGGCCGCCGGCCAGTCGCCCAGCAGCTCGACTTCCATGCGCAGCGGCAGCCCGCGCACCGACAGCAAACGCCCGGCACCGAAGGCGGGCGCGGCAGCACCGGTAATGAAACTCGGTTTTTCCGCCGGCAAGGCACTGTGCGGCGAAGGTTTCTTGTCGGGCGTCACCGGCCACTGCCCGGACGCCGGCAGATGATACTCGCGGATGGCGCGGCCGGAAGGCCATGACAGCTCAAGGGCAAAGTGCAGGCCCTGCTCTCTGGGCAGCACCGGCCCGGACAAGGTAATCAGGTAGCGGCCGGGCGATACCTCGCTGGTGCGGATCGCCAGCTGGCGTACTGCTTCGGCGTAAGGTCCCAGCATCGGATAACGCTCCAGCGACGCCAGCGACGCCGTCGGCGCGCTGAGTCCGGCCTCCGGCTCGACCGCCACCTCGGCATAAAACGCCTCGTCGGCCGTCGACAGCACCCGCAACGCGCCGAGTCCGGCCCAGGCCGGCAGTACCGCGCAGGCGGTCAGCAGGCCGGCCAGCACCGGGCGCAGGGCAAAGCTTGGGTGACTAGCGTTGGTTTTCATCGGCGGTCGCCAGCGCTGACATCAAAGCGAGGACAGCAGGTTGGCGGCTTCCTGCTTCAGCGAACCGCCAGCCTCGGCCACCAGTTCTTCCAGCACTTCGCGCGCGCCATCCTTGTCCCCCATGTCCAGATAGACACGGGCCAGATCCAGCTTGGTCGACAGTGGATCGTCCGACACCGACATGCCTTCGGTGCTGACTGCCGGCGTTTCCGCGCCCAGGCTGTCCAGACCGAAGTCGAAATCGACGCTATTGGCATCCGGCTCGGCTGCGGCCAACGTTTCCAGCGGACTAGCGGCGCTCACCGGCTCGTCCAGCTGGAAATCGAAGTCCAGCATGTGCTTGTTCTCTTCCGGCTCCGCTTCGGGCGGTGCCGGTTCCGCCACCACCTGCTCGGCGCTGGCCAGCAGGCTTTCAATATCCAGCTCCGGCGCCAGCACCTTGGGGGGCGCATCCACGGCGAACGGATCGTCGCCGAGCAGGGCCGCACGCAGCGGATCATCATCCACGGCCGGCGTAACCGGCTCTACCACTGCCGCAGCGGCGGCCGGCACACTACCCATCAGTTCGTTGTCGAGGTCGATGTCCATCGGTGACGCAGTGAAGGCACTGTCGGCCACCGCCTCTCCTGCGACGGCAACACCACCATACAGGGCATTGGCGGGATCGATACCGCGACCCAGTTTGGCGATCTTGTCCCACAGCGTGCCCTGCCCGCCCAGCGCGTCGTGCAGCGCTCTGGCGTGCGGTTCGAAGGCGGCTCGGTCCTGGCGTGACGCGTAGATTTCCAGCAGCTTGGCGCGCACCTCGTGCAGGGTCGGGTCTTTCGCCAGTGCTTCTTTCAGGATTTCCTCAGCCTGCTGGTCGCGGCCGTAGGCGAGGTAGACCTCGGCTTCGGCAATCGGGTCGACATCGCCAGCCTCGGCGCCGCCGGTACCGCTACGGGTGAAGTCGGTGAGGAAAGTATTACCGGCGGTCATCGGCTCGGTATTGGGTTGGTGCAGCGACTGCTTGCGCAGGGTGCTGGCCGCGCCAACGTGGCCCGAACCCGCGGCACGACGGCGGCGCAGCATGATGATGGCAGCCAGCCCCAGCAAGACCGCAGCCAGCGCACCGCCAATCAGCGGCAGGTAGGCCATGATCTGGTCCAGCAACGGCTCGCCGCGCTCCTCGGCGGCCGGTGCCGGTTGCGGCGTCGCCGCCGCCTGCAGCGCATTGAGGCGTTTTTCCAGTTCGGTGATTTTTTGTTGCGCCTGCTGCAGTTGCAGCGCCTGTTCGGAGACCACGGCGGAGGCGTCAACCGCTGGCGCCGAGGCGGGAGCGGTCACCGGCTCCAGCTTCACCAGCTGTTCCGTAGGGGCCGCTGGTTTGGCGGGTGCCACTGCCGGCGCTGCTGCTGCGGCGGCAACGGGTGCTGCCGCAGTAGTCTGCGGAGCACGATCGGCGGCGAGAAGGCTGTTGCTGCGTTCGCGCCCGAGGGCACGGATTTGTGACAGTGGCGGCACCTTCAGGCGGGCACCGGCACGCAACTGGTCGGGATTGCCGGCGACGAAGGCCTGTGGATTGGCCTCCAGCAGCGCAGCCATCACCTGGCGCAGCGAAACATTGGGTAGCGCCAACGACGCCGCCAGCTGGTGCAGGGTCTGCCCCGAGCGCACGCTGATACGGTCCGGCGGCACACGATTGACGGTTTCGCGCGCGGCACGCGGCGGAGACGGTAGCCTTGGCGCCGGTGCCAGCCGCTCGCTCGGCGGACGAGCCGCAACCGGTGCCGGTGCCGGTGCCGGTGCCGGTGCCGGTGCCGGATTGGCCGGCAACGCATAATCGACCGGATCCAGCAGCACGGTATATTCGCGCACCGAACGGCTGCTCGGCATTTTCGCTTCCACCACAAAGCGCAGATAAGGCTCGCTGATCGGCGCCAGCGACGTGACCCGGATATACGGCCGGCCGTTGGCACGCTGGGCCAGCGTGAAACGCAGGCTGCTCAGCAGCGGCGCGTAATCAACTTTCAACTCGCGAAAGGTATCCAGGGTGGCCAGGCCAACCCGCTGCACATCGCCATCCGAGCTGCTCAGCTCGATTTCGGCACGCAACGGTTCGCCAAGATTGGACTTGACGACGACCCCCCCCAAACCCGCCCAGGCTGCAGAAGAAAATGCCACTGACAGCATTAATACGCTCAGTTTTTTCTTGGCCAGCATTCTTTTTTGCTACCTTTCGGTGTGTTGTTTTGCTCTAGCGCCGTTGCCGCTCATTTACCCACCATTTGCATAAGCGTGGTGACGGCCGATTTTTAAACCGGCCTGATAAATCTTGCAAGCGAATAGCCAAATCAGTATAGCGACATAGTACCTTGAGATTCCGGCTCAGGCAAAATAGCCACGCTTCATCAGGGCTGCGGCCAGCGCCACGCAAGGCTCTGCGGCACCGGCGCGGACATTGTCGGCCGCCAGCCAGAACGACACGGTACCGCCGGCGGTCTGCCGCACGCGGCTGACCCAGACCGCTTCGTTGCCAGATGCTTCCAGTGGCGTGACATATGGCAGTTCGCCACGCGGATCGTCGACGATTTGCAGACCGCCGGCGGCCAGCAGTTCGCGCGCCTTGTCCGCATTCAAAGGGTCGCGGGTCTGCAGTGTCACCGCCCAGCCGTGACCGAAGAAGACCGGCACCCGCACGCAGCTTGCCTCGACCCGCAGCGCCGGTTCGGCCAGCACCTTGTGCAGCTCGTCGACCAGCGACTGTTCTTCTTCGCTGCTGCCCTGCTCGTCGACGTCGCCGATCAGCGGCAGCACGTTGAAGGAGATGCGCTTTTGGTAGACCTCCAGCTCAATGTCACGGGCGCCAAACAGCGCGGTGGTCTGGTTGGCCAGCTCTTCCAGTGCGGCGCGGCCGCTACCGGATACCGACTGGTAGCTGGCGATGGTGACCCGCTCCAGACCGCTGGCCTGCAGTGCGGCCAACGCCTTGGCGACCGGTGTCACCGTGCAGTTCGGCACCGCCAGCAGCAGGCCTTCGCCGAGATCATCCAGCGCGGCATCGTTGATGCCGGGCACCACCAGCGGCACGTCCTCGGACAGCCGGTATACCGAGCTGAAGTCGATCACGGCACAACCGGCGTTGCGTGCTTCCGGCACGAAACGGCGCGACAGTTCGCTGCCGCCGACAAAGATCGCCAGCGAGGCATTGGCAAAGTCAAAGTCATCCACCGTGGCCACATCCAGCTCGAGATTGCCCAGCGACACGGTTTCGCCGTCCTTTTCCGCCACATCCAGCGCAAACACGCGGCCGATCGGCAACGCACGTTCGGCCAGCAATTCAAGCACGGCCTCGCCAACCAGCGAGGTGGCACCAACAACAGCAATACGCAGGGTTTCAGACATTCTTTATCCAGTTCTAGAAAACGAAAAGGGCGCCGTTGGCGCCCTTGGCTAACAGTATCGCACTATTTTAGCGTTCAATCAGGATCCGCAACATACGGCGCAGCGGTTCGGCCGCACCCCACAGCAGCTGATCGCCGATCACGAAGGCCGACAGGTACTCGCCGCCCATGTTCAGTTTGCGCACGCGACCGACGCCGATCTGCAAACCGCCGGTGATGGCGGCCGGTGTCAATTCCTTGACGGTAATGTCGCGGTCGTTCGGTACCCACTTCACCCAATCGTTGCCGGACTTGATGATGGCCTCGATCTCTTCCAGCGGCAGGTCTTTTTTCAGCTTCACGGTCAGCGCCAGGCTGTGGCAGCGCATGGCGCCGATGCGCACGCACAGGCCATCGACCGGAATGGTCGCCGTGTTACCGAGGATCTTGTTGACCTCGGCCTGGCCCTTCCACTCTTCCTTGGACTGGCCGTTGTCGAGCTGCTTGTCGATCCACGGGATCAGGCCGCCGGCGAGTGGCGCGCCGAAGAACTCGGTCGGTACGTCTTCACGGATGGTGGCGGCAACCTTGCGGTCGATGTCGAGGATGGCGGACGATGGCGTGGCCAGCTCGTCGGCCACCGCGGCGTGTACCACGCCCATGCCCTTCAGCAGTTCGCGCATGTGGTTGGCGCCGCCGCCGGAGGCCGCCTGGTAGGTCATCGAGGACACCCACTCCACCAGACCCTCGCGGAACAGACCGCCCATACCCATCAGCATGATGGAGTTGGTGCAGTTGCCGCCGATGAAGTCCTTCACGCCGTTGGCGAGGCCGGCTTCGATCACGTTGTTGTTGACCGGGTCGAGCACAATGATGGCGTTGTCTTCCATGCGCAGCGTGGAGGCGGCGTCGATCCAGTAGCCGTTCCAGCCGGCCTCGCGCAGCTTGGCGTACACCTCGGTGGTGTAGTCACCGCCTTGGCAGGTGACGATGGCGTCCATCGCCTTCAGCTCGTCGATGTTGCGCGCGTCTTTCAGCGGCGGTACGTCGCGGCCAACGTTGGGGGCGGCACCACCGACATTGGAGGTCGTGAAAAACACCGGTTCGTCGATAACGGCAAAATCATTCTCTTCCAGCATGCGCTGCATCAGCACGGAACCGACCATGCCGCGCCAGCCAACAAAACCTACTCGCACGATAATTCTCCTGAATGTCTTGGGTGTTTGAAACTGTGTCGCCAGCCATCTCTTGACAGACCGGCTTTATGTAGTGATCAGCCCCATTGTGCAGGGCAACAGCGGCACGCACAATGGGGCTGACGTTTTTTATTCAAACAACATTAAAGATGCAAATTACAAGGCCGCTACCACCGCATTGCCCATACCGGAGCAGCTGACTTTCTCGCAACCGGCCTCGAAGATATCGGCGGTGCGATAGCCCTGCGCCAGCACCGTTTTCACCGCGTTTTCCACGCGCTGGGCGGCGGCTTCCTGGTTGAAGGTGTAGCGCAGCATCATCGCTGCCGACAGGATGGTGGCCAGCGGGTTGGCCAGGTCCTTGCCGGCGATGTCCGGAGCGGAGCCGTGGCTAGGCTCGTATAGGCCCTTGTTGTTCTGGTCCAGCGATGCCGACGGCAGCATGCCGATGGAGCCGGTCAGCATCGAGGCCTCGTCGGACAGGATGTCGCCGAAGATGTTGCCGGTCACCATCACGTCGAACTGCTTCGGGTTGCGCACCAGCTGCATCGCGGCGTTGTCGACGTACATGTGCGACAACTCCACCTGCGGGTACTCGCGCGCCACGTCGATCATGATTTCTTTCCAGAACTCGGTGGTCTCCAGCACGTTGGCCTTGTCCACCGAGCACAGCTTCTTGCCACGCTTCATCGCGATGCCGAAGGCGACGTGGGCGATGCGGCGGATTTCGCCCTCGCTGTAGCGCATGGTGTTGTACGCCTCGCGCTCGCCCAGCTCGTTGACGGCGATGCCGCGCGGCTGGCCGAAG
>Ga0209211_10004735_pt1 | contig 20875 bp, 22 predicted proteins | sample RifGroA2_FD_183992 | JGI IMG/M metagenome (GOLD analysis project Ga0209211, IMG submission 183992) | Groundwater microbial communities from Rifle, Colorado, USA - Groundwater A2 (SPAdes) (version 2) | ecosystem: Environmental > Aquatic > Deep subsurface > Groundwater | place: Rifle, Colorado...
TATTGTCGGTCACTCTTTTCGAGAAGATGCCCTTGCAGCAAGCCTTTCCGGGCAGCGACTCCAGTTCCGACAGCATCACCATCAACAACCAATTGAATCTGTTCGCGTTTTAACCGGACAGCAGTGACTCTACTTGACTGTCAGTTGCGCTGCTGCATCTTCCCGGCAAGTCGCATCTGGACCTGCGGCGGAACGAACTTGGAGACATCGCCGCCAAGCGAAGCTATTTCGCGCACCATCGTCGCCGAGACGAACATGTACTGATCCGACGGCGTGAGGAATACGGTTTCGACATCGGGGTAGAGGCTGCGGTTCATGCCCGCCATCTGGAATTCGTATTCAAAATCCGACACGGCGCGCAAGCCGCGAATGATCACGCTGGCGCCGTGCTGGCGCATGAAATCCATCAGCAGACAATCGAAGCCATGAATCTCGACATTGGCATGGCCCGTCAGCACTTCGCGGGCGATGTCGACGCGCTCTTGCAACGAAAACAGGGGCCGCTTGGCGCGACTTTCCGCAATGCCGATGATGACCCGCTCGAACAGGCTCGCCGCCCGTCGCACGATATCCTCGTGACCACTGGTAAGTGGATCGAAGGTTCCCGGATAAACGGCGATACGTTTGCTCATGCCTGCTCCAGCAGATGAAAGAAAACCTGGCCGGCCCGCCCTTGCTTCGTCACCGACCAGCGGCCCAGCCGCTCCAGAGGCATCTCGGCTTCCGCGTACAGCCTTGCGTTTGGCGCGATCAGTTCATCCAGCCGGGGCTCCACGCGCGCCAGCCAGCCCTGCCCATAGGGCGGATCGAGAAACAGCAGATCGAAACGCCGGGTGGACGGGGGGGCAAATTTTAGCGCATCGCAGCAAAATAGTTCGAGTCGCGGACACGCAAAGCCATCGGCATGCTTCTCCAGGGCCGCGAATGCCGGTCGCGAGCGCTCCACCAGGGCCACGTAGTCCGCGCCGCGCGAGGCCGTCTCAAAACCCAGAATTCCGCTGCCGGCGAAAAGATCGAGGCAAGCCAGCCCGCGAAGATCCTGCCCGAGCCAGTTGAACAGGGTCTCGCGCACACTGTCAGGCGTCGGCCGCAGGCCGGGCAAATCCGGCACCTGAACCAGGCGACTGCGCCATTCCCCACCGGTGATGCGGACGCGGCTCAAGGATCAGTCGACCGCCACAATGACCGTCATCAGGTTTTCAGCCTTCACATGGCGGGCAAAGGCGGCTTTCACCTGCTCGGCGGTGACGGCTTTGATCTTCGCCGGAAAATCGTCGAGGTAGGTCAGCGGCAGGCCGTAAAAACCTATCGCGGAAAGGTAGCCGAGCAGCTTGGCGTTGCTGTCCATGCGCAGCGCCAGGCCATCGGCCAGGTTTTTCTTCGCCGCGGCCAGTTCCTGCGGCGTCGGGCCTTTGGCCATGTATTCGGTGAGCACTTGATCCACCACCTTGAGCGCCTCGCCGACCTGTTCGCGCTTGGTTTGCAGGCCGATCTCGAACGGGCCTTCGAGTTTGCGCGGCGCGAAGTAGGAATACACGCTATACGCATAGCCGCGCTTTTCGCGGACCTCCTTCATCAGCCTTGAGACGAAACCGCCGCCGCCCAACGAATAGTTGCCCACCAGCAGCGGAAAATAGTCGGCGTCGCTGCGGCGGATCGCCGGCAATCCGATGTGGATATGGCTTTGCGCGGCCGGATGGGCGATCTTGATGGTGCCGCGCAAGGGCTTCTTCACCGGCGGCGGCACGAGGTCGCCGCCGCCTGCGGGCAGCGCTTCAGTCAGGCGCTGGGCGATGGCCTCGGCTTCGGCCCGCGATACATCGCCGATGATCGAGACGATGGCGCCCTTCGCCCCGTAATGGCGGCGGTGGAATGCCGCGATATCCTCGCGCGTCACGGCGCTCACGCTGTCTACGGTAGGCACCACGCCGTAAGGGTGGTCGGGATAGATCGCCATCGCAAAGCGCTTGCCGGCAATGGCATCGGGCCGCGTTTCCGCCTCGCGGATGCTGGCGATGGTGCGCCCCCTTTCGCGCTCCAGAGCCGATGGCGGGAAAGTCGGCGCTGACAGCACGGTGCGCAGCAGTTCCAGCGCCGCCTCGCGCTCGGGTTTGGTCGCAAGGGTGCGCAGACTGATGCTGGCACGGTCGTTGTCGACGCCGCCGCCGAGCCGCGCGCCGATGTCGACCAGTTTTCCGGCGATATGTTCCTCATCCAGATCGCCGGCGCCGGTTTCCAGCAGGCCCTGGGTCAAGCTGGCCAGGCCGGATTTGGCGGCGGGGACGAACGCCGTGCCCGCCGCGAAATCGATCTGCACATCGAGAATGGGCAGCACGCGCGTTTCGACGAAATACACTTTCGCTCCGGAGGGAGCAATCCAGTGCTCGATTTTGACGCCGGCAAAAGCGAGTGTCGAAGTCAGGGACGCCAGCAGAATCAGGATCAGGGTACGCATCAGTGCCTCACTGGCCCGGAGGGCTTTTTCGGTTTGCTTTGATCGACGGGCTGCGGATCGAGCACGGCGATGCTCAGGGTGTCGTCCGTGAAGTACTTCCGCGCCACGGCCTGCACCTCCTCGGAAGTAACGGTTTTGATTTTTTCCAGCAGGGTGTCGATGTCGCGCCACGACTGTCCGGCCGCCTCGGCGCCGCCGATTTCCATGGCCTGCGCCATCAGCGAATCGCGCTTGTAGATCTGCGCGGCGATCGACTGGGTCTTGACGCGGGCGAGTTCCTCGGTCGACACGCCCTCGTCCTGGATGCGCTTGATCTCGGCGCGCAGGGCGGCTTCCAGATCGGCGATGGTCTTGCCTTCCGCCGGCTGGCCGTCGACAACGAAGTTCGCCTCGCCGCGCAGCGTGGGGTCGTAGCCGGCGCCAACCGACTGCGCGACGCGAGTGCCGCGCACCAGATTCCTGGCGAAGCGCGAGGCGTCGTGGCCGTCGAGCACCGCCGCCAGAACGTCAAGCGCATAGGGGTCGCGATCCTTGTGCACGTCGCGCAACTTCGGCGCTTTCCACGCCATGGCGAGGTAGGGCAGCTTGGCCGGCGCCTTGACGCTGACGCGGCGGATGCCCGCCTGTTCCGGTTCGTTCTGCGGCTTGCGTTCGGGCAGGGCGTGGGCTTTCAGCGGGCCGTAATGCTTCCGTGCCAGCCGAAAAACCTCGCGGTGATCGACATCGCCCACCACCACCACATAGGCGTTGTTCGGCGCATACCACTGCTGGTACCAATCACGCGCATCCTGCCAGGTCATGTGCTCCAGATCGTCCATCCAGCCGATGATCGGACGCCGGTAGGGATGCGCCTGGAATATCATCGAATTCAGCGTCTCGTGCACCAGCGCGTGCGGATTGTCGTCGGTGCGCAGTCGCCGCTCTTCCATGACCACCTTGATTTCGGCGGCGAATTCCTTGGCGTCCAGCGTCAGATTCGCCATGCGGTCGGCTTCGAGCTTCATCATTTCCGGTAGCGCGGCCTTCGGCACGATCTGGAAGTAGGCGGTGTAGTCGCGGCTGGTGAAGGCGTTGTCACGCCCGCCAGCCTCGGCCACCCGCTTGTTGAATTCACCCGCGCGCAGATTTTTGGTGCCCTTGAACATCAAGTGTTCCAGCGCATGGGCGACGCCCGAAGTGCCGTCCTTTTCGTCCATGCTGCCGGCGCGGTACCAGACCATATGCACGGCGGTCGGCGCCCGGCGGTCTTCCTTGACGATGACGCGCAAGCCGTTGGCGAGTCGCGTTTCAAATGTGCTGGCGAGAGGGCCGGCGAGAGTCGGCGCTGGCGACACGGCGAAGGCCAGCATGGCACAGGCGGCAAGCAATGGTTTCATGGCGGGTACGGGGCAGGTTCAAAAAGGGCTTCTGTTAAAATCTTCCGTTGCGCATCTTAGCGCGGCTTCAGCCTCCGACCGCATTCCGCATGTTTGGTTTCCTCAAGACAAAAAAGGACGATCCCGCCGCCCAGACCGCCGCGAACACGGCGACCCAGGCGCCGCGCCTTTCGTGGAGCGAACGCCTCAAGACCGGGCTGTCCCGCGCCCGCGCCACGCTCAATACGCCGCTGACCGAGCTTTTCAGCCGGGCGAAGATCGACGATGAACTGCTCGACGATCTGGAAACCATACTGTTGATGGCGGATTGCGGCGTCGAGGCGACTCACTGGCTGCTGGCGGAACTCAAGGCCACCGTCAAACGCGACAAGCTGGAAACCCCTGCGCAGTTGCGCTCCGCCCTGGCGCAGGGTCTGCAAACCCTGCTCGCGCCGCTCGAACAGCCGCTGCATGCGGGCGGCCATCAGCCATTCATCATCATGATCGCCGGCGTCAATGGCGCCGGCAAGACCACCTCCATCGGCAAGCTGGCCAAGCATTTTCAGGCGCAGGGCAAGAGCGTCTTGCTCGCCGCCGGCGACACTTTTCGCGCCGCTGCCCGCGAACAACTGACGGCTTGGGGCGACAGGAACGGCATCACCGTCATCGCCCAGGAATCCGGCGATCCGGCGGCCGTGGTGTTCGATGCCATCAACGCCGCCCGCGCCCGCAAGATCGATGTCGTGCTGGCCGATACCGCCGGCCGCCTGCCGACGCAACTGCATCTGATGGAAGAAATCGCCAAGGTGCGCCGGGTGATCCAGAAGGCCGATCCAAGCGGCCCCCACGAAGTATTGCTGGTGCTCGACGCCAACATCGGCCAGAACGCCGTGCAGCAGGTCAAGGCCTTCGACAAGGCGATCAATGTCACCGGCCTGATCGTCACCAAGCTCGATGGCACCGCCAAGGGCGGCGTGCTCGCCGCCATCGCCCGCCAGTGTCCGAAGCCGGTGCGCTTCATCGGTGTCGGCGAGGGCATCGACGACCTGCAAGCCTTCCGCGCCGGCGAGTTCGTCGAAGCGCTGCTGGGTGTTGGCACAACACCGTGAAGTACAGGCTCCGGCCCTCCGTACTGGTTTTCGCATTGCTCGGCATCGCCCTCGGCGTGGCCGCAGAGCCAACCACCCCTCCCGGGAAGCGCATCACGCTGACCGGTCCGGGCTGGAACGTGACCATCGACCTTGCGCAATTCGCCGACCCGGTCACCCCGGACGACGACACCGTTGCCCAGGTGATCGGCGGCCTGGTTCAGGGCTACCCGCACGGCGCGTTGCTGACCCGCGCGCTGGCGCGGACGGAACGCCGCGCCGCGTTTGCAGCCCTCAATGCCCGTTTCTCCCAGCTCGTCAAGGGGGCCAAACCTGCCGAGCCGGAATCTGCCGATCTGCAACGACTGACAGGGGGGGAAGGCAACGACGTGATTTTCATCGGCCACGGCGACCTGCAACAGAACATCAAGGGCGGCCTTGGCCACAATCTCGGCGTCGTCGCCGGCGACAAGGGCGTTACCTTGAACCTCGCCCAGGCGCAACTGGGTGTCGCGCTCGGCGGTCCCGGCAACGACATTTTGATCGGCGGCGGTCGCTCGTCGGTGATGATCGACGCCGGCCCCGGCGACGACATCATCATCGGTGGCGCGGCCAATGACATGCTCTCCGGCGGCGATGGCGACGACCTGATCGACGGCGGGGCCGGCAACGATATCCTGCGCGGCGGTCGCGGTCGCGATCAACTGATGGGAGGTGCGGGTGATGACCGGCTCTTTGGCGGCGAGGGCGATGATCGCCTTGCGGGCGGCTCCGGCAACGACGTGCTTTCCGGCGACGAGGGTGACGACACGCTTGACGGTGGCGAGGGCATCGACATGGCCGAATATCGGGGCCGGCTGGCGGAATATCGTATCTTTCGCCTCGACGCCCGCACCTGGCGCATCGCCGATTCCCGCCATGGCCGCGACGGAGCGGATACATTGCGCGAGATCGAGAAACTCAACTTTTCCGACTGGTGGGCGGTGCCGCTCAATACTCCGATGCCCGTGCCGGTCGACGATACCGTCGTGGTGCGGGAGCAGCTTGATAGTCTCGCAGCATATCGCGGACGCCCGCTGACCAGCGCCTATTTGCTTCGTGGCGGACGACTTGCTGCCAATGACCTGTCGCTCTCCGGCAAGGAGATTAGCCTGCGCGCCCTGATTGACGACAGGGGTCGCGAAGTGCCGCCAGAGATCTGGGCGACGGTCAACGGCGGTCAGGCATTGCTGACCTCGTCGGGAAATGTGATCTACCAGCGCACCGGTGCTTTCGGATCAATGAGCTTTCGCTACCGCATCGCGGACGCCTCCGGCAGTCGCGGCGCCACCGCTGCCCGCGCCGGCAAGACTGGCGGCGAGGAGATGTGGGCTTCGGTGCAACTGCTCGACGCCGAATCAGCGGCAAAGCCGGCTGAACCGCGGCGCGAATGCGGCGAGAGTTGCACCCTCGACCCCGGCGAAACCGAACTGTTACTGACAGGCACGGCCAGCAACAACGGTACCGGCAACGACCTGCCCAATGCCCTTGTCGGCAATGCCAACGACAATATCCTTGATGGCGGTCGCGGAGCCGACACCATGCGCGGCGGGCCGGGCGACGACACCTACTTCGTCGACGATCCGGGCGACCGGGTGATCGAAATGCCGCACGAGGGCATCGACACGGTCTGGAGCGCCATCGAGGGCTACACCCTGCCGGCGAACGTGGAAAATCTCGTTCTCCTGCCCGGAGCCCGCGCCGGTCGCGGCAACGAACTCGATAATTTCCTGCGCGGCAATGATCTCGATAACGTGCTCGAAGGCAGCCCCGGCAACGACATGCTCGATGGCGGCAAGGGCGCCGATCGCATGATCGGCGGGCCGGGCGACGACACCTACATTGTTGACAACCCGGGTGATCAAGTGGTGGAAGAGGCAGGGGAAGGTACGGATACGGTCATCGCGGAAATTTCCTACATCTTGCCGACTCATGTCGAAAACCTTGTGCTCGGCGGCAAGGGTGACATCAACGGCACCGGCAACGACCAGGACAACCGCCTGATCGGCAATGCCGGCAATAACAGCCTCTACGGCGGCTCCGGTAACGACGCCTACGTTGGGAGTGGCGGGCACGATACGATCATCGAAAACGACCCGACGCCGAATAAAGCGGACACCCTGCTCTTCACTGGCTTTGTTAAACGAGAGTCGCTCTGGTTCTGGCGTCGGGACGACGATCTGAATATCGGTCGGATGAATGGCAAGGACTGGGTGACCATCCGCTACTGGTATCGTGGTCCGTCCCATCGAATCGAACGCATCGATGTGGGAAGCTACGTTCTTGCCCCGGAAGGCGCAGAGACGCTAGTCACAGCGATGCGCGAACTGGCGCCCGCAGCCGACGGCAAAGGCGTTCCAGTTGATGAAATCAAGCAGAAACTCGGTCCACTGCTCGAAGAAGTCTGGCGCAAGGAGACGAAGCCCGTCCCCGCTCAATCATCCCGGAAACCGGGCAAATACCAACTGCAACAACAGTCCCCATGATCCGATTCGACCGCGTTGCCAAGCGCTACCCGCCGGGTCTCGACGCTCTTTCCGACCTCAGTTTTGAAGTGGAAGAGCGCGAGATGGTGGTGGTCAGCGGCCACTCGGGGGCTGGCAAATCAACCTTGCTGAAGCTGATTGCCGCCGTGGAAAAACCCACGGCGGGCGCGGTTCTGGTTGGCGGCCAGAACGTTGGCGGGCTGACGCGCGCGGCTTTGCCCTATTTGCGCCGGCGCATCGGCATGGTGTTCCAGGACCAGAAGCTGCTCTTCGATCGCAACGTGTTCGAGAACGTCATGCTGCCCCTGGCGATTGCCGGCTTTCCGCCCAGGGAGGCGGCGCAGCGGGTGCGCGCCGCGCTGGACAAGGTCGGCCTGGTCAATCGCGAAAAAGCCCTGCCGGTCATGCTTTCGGGCGGCGAACAGCAGCGTCTGGCGATTGCCCGTGCCGTGGTGAATCGGCCCGGCATGCTGCTGGCCGACGAGCCCACCGCCCATCTTGACCGCGAGACCGCTGAGGATGTGGCGCGCATCTTCCATGAATTCCACCATGTCGGCGTCACGGTATTGATTGCCACCTATGCCAACGAACTGTTTCCGGGTGCGCGGCGCTTGCAGCTCGATCACGGCAGGCTGCTGCCATGAAGGTCTGGTTGGCCCACCACGCCGCCGCCTTCCACCTGGCATTGCGCAGATTGACCGTCTCTCCGGCGGGCAGCCTGCTTTCACTGCTGGCCATCGGTGTCGCACTGGCCCTGCCGGCGGGCGGTCAGATGTTGCTCGCCAACGCGCTGCATCTGGCCGGCACGACATCCGCCGTGCCGCAGATTTCCATTTTCATGGCGGGCAATGCCGAACGACGGGCGGCGGCGGAAATCGAATCGCGCCTGGGCAAATACGGCGGCGTGAAGCAGGTCCGGTTTCTGTCGCGTGAAGAGACGCTGACGCGAATGAAGACCAACCCCGGTTTGCGCGATGTGATCGAAGTCCTGCCGGGGAATCCTTTTCCCGATGCGTTTGTCGTCACCGCCATCGACGACCGCCCGGAAGCCATGGAAAAACTCGCCGTCGAGTTTCGCCGGTGGCCCAAGGTCGAGCATGTGCAGCTCGATTCGGCCTGGGTGCGCCGGCTCGACGCCCTGCTCAAGCTTGGCCGCACTGCGGTGGCGCTGCTCGGTGCACTGCTCGGCGTCGGGCTGATCGCCATCAGTTTCAGCATCATCCGCATGCAGGTGCTGACGCACCGGGCGGAAATCGAGGTGAGCCAGTTGCTGGGCGCCACGGATGGATTCATTCAGCGCCCGTTTCTGTACCATGGCGTCCTGCTCGGACTTGGCGGCGGTATCGTGGCCTGGCTGCTGGTCGGCGCTGCGGCGTTGTGGCTGCGCGCCCCGCTGGGCGAACTGGTGCGACTGTACGACCTGACGCTGGTCCTGCAGGCGCTTGATGCGCGCGACTCCACGCTGTTGCTGGGTTTCGCCGCCGGTCTCGGCTGGCTGGGCGCGCTGATTTCCTCGCGGCAGCACTTGAAACAGTCGTAAAAAGAACCCACAATCCGCAGGGCGCGGCGGGCAACACTGGATTGGAAGCCATTATTCGGGCGATAATATATAGATGAACGAAGAACAACCCATCGAACAGCCTTCTCTCGAATCCACGCCTGGCGAGCCCGCGCATCACGAGCCAATACCTCACGAGCCTGTGCGCCACGAACCGCCGCCCCCAGACCCGCGTCGGCGTCTGCGCGAACTTCTGGCGATTCCCGACCATCAGCGCACCGACGCCATCTGGGACGAGATCATCGAACTCGAAATCTGTCTGGCGCCAGGCAACCGCATTCAGGGATCGCCGGGCGCGCAGCAGGAACCCGGACGCCGCCAGCAGAGCCCGGGCCAAGGCCAGGGACGGCGCCCCGAACAGGCGCGACGCCCGGATTCTGCGCCCGGCGCCAAGCCCCCCAAGCGCTTTTTCAAGAAGTCGAAGCGCCCTCCGGGGACTCCTCCGAAAGTCTGAAGGTCGGTTTCCCGACTAAAATCGTCGGGAACTTGTGTCGGCCATTAGCACTCTCAGGCCGGGAGTGCTAATATTGCCATCAAGGAGGTCGCACCATGAGCCATACCCTGTCCATTGACCATTTGCCCGTGCTCGCCGCAGGCGGCAGCATCGAGGCGTTCATCTCGGCGGCGAACCGCTTTCCGATGCTTGCCGAAGCGGAAGAGCAGCTTCTCGCCCGTCGCTTTCGCGATGAGGATGATCTTGACGCGGCGCGTCAGCTCGTGACATCCCATTTGCGGCTGGTGGTCGCCATTGCGCGAGGCTACTTGGGTTATGGCTTGCCCCACGCCGACCTGATTCAGGAAGGCAACATCGGCCTGATGAAGGCGGTGAAGCGCTTCGATCCCGATCGCGGCGTGCGCTTGGTGTCTTTCGCCATGCACTGGATCAAGGCCGAGATTCACGAATACATCCTGAGAAACTGGCGCATGGTCAAGATTGCCACGACCAAGGCGCAGCGCAAGCTGTTCTTCAACCTGCGCAGCATCAAGGCCGCGCTGGCGCAGGACGCGGACTCGCGGCAAGGCTTCAACACGCTGGGTTCCGAAGAAGTGACGGCGGTGGCAAAGCGGCTCGGCGTCAAGCCGGCGGAAGTCATCGAGATGGAAACGCGCCTGACCGGCGCGGATGTGTCGCTGGAACCCATTTCGGACGACGACGAGGACAGCTACGCGCCGATCGCCTACCTGGCGGCGGATCGCGGCGTCGAGCCATTGGCGGCCCTGGAACGCAAGGAGTACGACCGCTTGCAGGATGAGGGGCTGAGTTCCGCGCTGGCAAGCCTTGACGCGCGCAGCCGCACCATCGTGCAGCGACGCTGGCTGGTGGCGGACGGCGAAGAAGCCGCAACGCTGCATGAGCTGGCCGCCGAATACGGCGTGTCGGCCGAGCGCATCCGCCAGATCGAAGTCAAGGCCATGCAGAAGATGAAAGGCCAGCTCGCGGCGTAACGCGCAGCAAGGCTCCGCGGCATCAGAACCGTAGGTAATGATCGACCAGCAGCGCGGCGAAAAGCAGCGCCAGATAGAGAATCGACCAGCGGAAGGTGATGCGCGCCACGGCATCCGAATAGTCGCGCCAGATCAGCCACGCATAGCCAAGGAAGATGGTGTCGAGCAGGACGGTCGAGGCCAGGTAGAACCAGCCGCCCATGCCTATAACATACGGCACCAGGGTCACCAGGGTCAGGCCGACGGTGTAGAAAAACACATGGCGACGGGTGTACTCCGCGCCGTGCGTTACCGGCAGCATCGGTAATCCGGCCACCGCGTATTCCCTGGCGCGATACAACGCCAGCGACCAGAAGTGCGGCGGCGTCCACACGAAGATGATGAGGAACAGCAGCCAGGCCTCGCCCGGCGCCTCGCCGGTCGCCGCCGCCCAGCCGAGCACCGGAGGCATGGCGCCGGACGCGCCGCCGATAACGATGTTCTGCGAGGTATTGGGCTTGAGAAAAATGGTGTAGATCACCGCATAGCCGACAAAGGTGGCGAAGGTCAGCCACATGGTGAATGGGTTCACCCAGGCGTAGAGCAGGAACAGTCCGATGCCGCCGATCACGCCGGAAAACATCAGGGTTTCCAGGGGACTGACTTCGCCTTGCGGCAGGGGTCGGCAGCGCGTGCGCGCCATCAGCGCATCGATCTTCCGCTCGATCAGGCAGTTTGCCGCCGCCGCCGCGCCCGCCACCAGGGCAATGCCCGCCGTGCCGGCCAGCAATATGCGCCACGGCACCATGCCGGGCACGGCGAGAAACATGCCGATCACCGCGCAGAAAACGACCAGCGATACCACGCGCGGCTTCGCCAGTTCCAGATACAGGCGCAGCCGGTGGGAGCCATGATGCAGTTTGAGGGCGGCAGATTTCATGCTGTATGAATCAACGATTCAACCCGGAATCATGCGGCGAGTCTATCACGCGCCTATTCGCCGCACGGCGGCGCCGGCATCGCAACTGCTGCAATTTCCGCCGCAATTTCCGCCATCAAAACCTGATCAGTTTGCCGAGTTCGCGAATGAATGCCTTCGGCTCGGGGGCGTCGGAGTAGCGGAAAACCAGCATGCCTCGCCGGTCCACCAGATTGATATGGCGGTTTTCTTCCCCCCCAAGAAGTTGCGGCACTTTCGCGTCCGTCGCCTTGACCAGAAGCAGATCGGGGTGGGCCGCGATCAGGCCGCCCGCCGGCGCGACTGAATCGGTTATCAGCCACAGGCGATCAATGCGCGCCATGTTGCGGCCCTGCGCGGTGCGCGCCTGCCGGGTCAGGTAAAGGGTGTGCCGACAGCGCGCATCGCAACCGCCAGGCGCGGCGAAAATCATCAGCCACTTGCCGCCGACCCCCGGATGCGCCAGCGCCGCGCCATCCAGACGCCGAATGAACTCGAACGGCAGCGGCACCGGCTCAAGCGACCGACCCACGGTCGCCCTGACTTGCGGCGGCGAGACATAGCGAAAGTACAGCGCGGCAAGCAGAGGCAACAAGCCTATGGCAACAATCGCCAACAGTATCAATCTACCCTTGCGCCGACCGCACGGCGGGGTCGCCGCCGCGCAGCAAGCGCCACTCGCCTCCCTGCCCGACTGTCTGGCTGTTGTCATTTCTTTCGCCACAAAAGGAGGCCATAGACCGCGGCCATCAGAGCGAAAACCAGCCACATCGCCGCATAGCCAATGTGTTTGCCCGCCGGATTGTCGGGAGTGCTCCAGTCGCGGATCAGTCCATCGCCCGCCGTACCCGTTTGCAGCAGAATCACCGGCAGCGCGTCGAGACCGCTGAGCCGGCGATAGTCCGCTTCACGTACGTGCTGCCAGACCGACCCCTGCGGCTGAGTTTCCTTCAATTCAAATGCCCTGGTTTCAAAGCCGCGGGTCACGCCGACAATCCCGATCTCGCCCGTTGCCGATGAAATGGACGGCACATCGGAACGCAGTCGCGGCGCCGGTGTCCAGCCGCGATTTACCAGCACCACGGCTTCGCTGCCGAGCAGCCGCAAGGGCGTGAGGACATGATAGCCAACGCGGCCGCGATAAGTCTTGTTGTCCGCAAACAGGGTCTTTTCCGGAAGCCAGCGCCCGCGCGCCGTCGCTGGCCTGTCGAGCAGTTTCTCGCGTTCGCGCTGCTGCGCCGACAAGTCGATCGGTGTCGAGATGCGGGCGGCCTGCTCGCGTTCGAAACGCTCGCCGCGGGTTTCCGCGCGCCAGAGTTGCAGCCGCGCCATGCCAAGGCAGATCAGAATCAACAGGATGACCAGCAGCGGGCGCAGGGCGTCTCGCCTGTCGGGGAAAGTCGGCATCGGTGGAGCGGCGTGCCAGGGTTGGGGGCGCGTATCGGGTGTTACAGCCAATAGACGACGATAAACAGGATCAGCCAGACGACGTCCACAAAATGCCAGTACCAGGCAACCGCCTCGAAGGCAAAATGCCGCTCGGCGGTGAATTGTCCCTTCAGCGCCCGCAGCAAAATCACGATCAGCATCGTCGCGCCCAGCGTCACGTGAAAGCCATGGAAGCCGGTCAGCATGTAGAAGGTTGACCCGTATACGCCGGTGGTCAGCTTGAGGTTCAGGTGACTGTAGGCTTCACGGTATTCGTACGCCTGGAGACCGATGAACACCAGGCCCAGCAGAATCGTCAGGGCCAGGCCGATGGTCAACTGCCGCCGCCGGTTGGCGAGCAAGCCCCGGTGCGCCCAGGTCAGCGTGGCGCCGGAACTCAGCAGCAGCAGGGTATTGACGGTCGGAATGCCCCACGCCCGCATGGGCGTGAAGGCGTCCTTGACGGCGGGTCCGGCGCTCGGCCACTGGTCCTTGAACCCTTCCCAAAGCAGCGCCTGGGCGGGGCTGGCAAGGTCCGGCACGGACAGCACGCGGATATAAAACAGCGCGCCAAAGAACGCCGCGAAGAACATGACTTCCGAAAAAATGAACCAGGACATCGCCCAGCGAAAGGAGCGATCAACCTGCAGGTTGTAGCTGCCGCTCTCGGATTCTCCGATGACGCGGCCAAACCAGCCGAACAGCATGAGCAGCAGCACCGCAAAGCCGCCCATCAGCACCAGGCCGCCGTTGGCGATCGAATTCATCGTCAGCACGGCGCCGCTTGCCAGCAGGAGCAACGCCAGCGAACCCACTACCGGCCAGTGCGAGGGCTGGGGGACGAAATAGCGGCTTGCGGATGCGGGATGACTCATCTTGATCTCCTCCAAATCGTAGCGCCCTTATTGCCCGGTAACCCCGTTCATGCGTCCGATTACCGGCCACCGATGTGGATGGCCACCGTTACCAGCGTAATCACGAAAACGAGCATGAAAGCCAGCGCTGTGATCAATATCCGCAACGGCGACAAGGAGGGCAAGTCCTCCTCCAGCTTGTGTCCCCGCACTCCCAGAAGGCCCCAGGCCACGGTACGAATGGTGCGCAGGAGTCCGCTTTTCGGCGGTTGTGGATTCGGCGCCGCCATCGATCACTTCCGCTTGCCCGCCGGCGTCGCCGCTGCCCTGGCGCCGCCCGCCGGGACCTCGAAAAATGTATACGACAGCGTGACCGTGTTCACGTCATCGGGCAGCCTCTTGTCAAGCACGAGGACGACGGGCATCTCGCGCACCTCGCGCGGAGCGAAAACTTGCTGCTTGAAACAAAAGCAATCCAGTTTCTTGACATAGCCGCCCGCATGTTGCGGTCCGTAGCTGGGTACGGCCTGGCCAATCACCGTGGCGTTGCGCATGTTCTCGACCCGATAGCTCACGTGCACAATCTCGCCCGTCTTCGCGGCAAGGCGGCTTATCTCCGGGCGAAAACGCAGTCCATTATCGTGGCTGTTGGCATCGAACTCGAGCGTTACCGGGCGGGCTGCCATCGCCGACTCGGCAAGCCTGTCCGCGCGGTCGATATCGTAGAGACCGGTCCATTCGCAAAACGCCCGGTACAGGCGCGGCTGGGCGGATACGAAGAGCAGGCTGCCGACGACGACGGCCAGCAAACCGGCAACGATGCGCCGGTTGCCGGCCCCTCGCGGCAGCGAGCGGGCCGTAGCTGCGGCGACCGGACCGAAGTCCGGATTCAGGTGTTGGCCGTCCATTGCCGGATGATGAAGCTCAGAAAAACCGCGACCGCGAACAGCGCAAGGCCGATTCCCATGCGACGGTTGCTCCGCTCGCGCGACGTTTCGCCGCTCATGCCTGTCCCTCGGTCGGATCAAACAGGGGCGTATCCTCGAAAGTATGGTGCGGCGCCGGCGAGGGCACAGTCCATTCCAGCCCGCGTGCGCCGTCCCAGGGCCTGGCCGCTGCCAAGGCGCCGCCCTTTATCGTCTTGAAGACCACCACCAGGACCAGCAATTGACTGAAGCCGAAACCGAAAGCGCCAATGCTGGAAACCATGTTGAAGTCGGCGAACTGCTGCGCATAGTCGGGAATCCGGCGCGGCATGCCGGCCAGTCCGAGGAAGTGCTGCGGGAAGAAAGCGATGTTGAAGAAAATCATCGACAGCCAGAAGTGAAGTTTCCCCAGGGCTTCGCTGTACATATGCCCGGTCCATTTCGGCAACCAGTAGTAAAGGCCGGCATAGGCCGAGAAGAGCGCGCCCGCCACCATGACGTAGTGGAAGTGGGCGACGACGTAGTAAGTGTCCTGCAATTGAATGTCCACCGCTGTCATCGCCAGCACCAGGCCGGTCAGCCCGCCGATGGTGAATAGCACGAGAAAACCAAGCGCAAACAACATCGGCGTCTCGAAGCTCAGCGCGCCGCGCCACATGGTGGTGACCCAGTTGAAGACCTTGACCCCGGTCGGTATCGCGATCAGCATGGTTGCATACATGAAATAAAGCTGACCGGTGAGCGGAATGCCCGTCACATACATGTGGTGGGCCCAGACGAAGAAGGAGATCAGGCCGATCGCCGCAATCGCGTACACCATCGAGGTGTAGCCGAACAGGCGCTTGCGCGAAAACGCCGGAATCACCTGGGAAATCACGCCGAAAGCCGGCAAGGCGATGATATAGACCTCGGGATGGCCGAAGAACCAGAATATGTGCTGGAACAGCACCGGATCGCCGCCGCCGCCGGCGCTGAAAAAGCTGGTGCCGAAGTGGCGGTCCGTCAGCAGCATCGTCACCGCGCCGGCCAGAATCGGCATCGAGGCGATCAGCAGAAAGGCCGTCACCAGCCAGGTCCAGCAGAACAGCGGCATTTTCATCAGGCTCATGCCGGGTGCGCGCATGTTGAGAATGGTGGTGACGATGTTGATCGATCCCATGATCGAGGACATGCCGAGGATGTGGATGGCAAAGATAGCCATGTCCATGCCCATGCCCATTTGCACCGACAGCGGCGGATACATGGTCCAGCCGGTGCCGGCGGCGCCTCCGGGGACGAAGATCGAGGAAGTCAGAAGGACGGCGGCGGGCGGCAGCAACCAGAAGCTCCAGTTGTTCATGCGCGCAAACGCCATGTCGGGGGCGCCGATCATCAGCGGGATCATCCAGTTGGCGAAACCGACGAAGGCCGGCATGATCGCGCCGAAAATCATGATCAGCGCATGCAGGGTCAGCATCTGGTTGTAGGACTCGGGAGAGACGTACTGGAGTCCGGGGGAGAACAGTTCGGCGCGGATGATCAGCGACATCATGCCGCCGACAAGAAACATCGCGAAGCTGAACCACAAGTACATCGACCCGATGTCCTTGTGGTTGGTCGTGGTCACCCAGCGCTTCCAGCCGGTCGGACCGTGACCATGGCTGTCGTCGGCGTGGTGTCCGGCATGACCGGCGTCCTGGGTGGCTTGCATAATCAGATTCTCCCGACGGCCCGTGGCGCGATCACTTGCCGCGAAGTGCCTTGACTTCGGCGGGCTGGATCGCCTCGCCGAGCTTGTTGCTCCATGCGTTTCGCTCATAGGTTACAACGGCCGCAATATCCGCGTCACCCAACTGGGCGCCGAAGGCCGCCATCGCGGTGCCCGGCTTGCCATTGAGGGCGATGGCGAGGTGGGCTTCCTTTGGCCCCTTGACGATTTTGGAGCCGTCCAGTGCGGGAAATACGGGAGGCAATCCCTGTCCGGTCGGCTGGTGACATGCCGCGCAAGTGGCGGCATAGACCTTTTCGCCACGGACGAGCAGTTCGTCAAGTTTCCAGACCTTGTCGGGATCTTCCACCGCGGCTGCCATTTCCTTCTTTTGACCGGCTGCCCACGCCGCGAATTTTTCAGCGGAAACAACCTCGACCACCACCGGCATGAAACCGTGGTCCTTGCCGCAAAGCTCGGAACATTGGCCACGGTAAGTGCCTTCCTTTTCGGCACGAAACCAGGTGTCGCGCAGGAATCCGGGAACTGCGTCGGTCTTGACCGCGAACGCCGGTACCGACCAACTGTGAATCACGTCGGCCGCCGTGGTCAGGATGCGCACCTTCTTGCCAACCGGCACCACCATCGGGCGATCGACCTCCAGCAAATAGTGCTCGCCCTTCGGCGCCTTGTTTTCGATCTGCTCGCGCGGTGTGGTCAGCACGCTCATGTACTTGACCCCGGCGGCGTCGCCGGTGAGATATTCGTAACCCCACTTCCACTGATAGCCGGTGGCCTTGATCGTCAGATCGGGTTGCGAGGTATCGCGCATCTGCACCAGGGTCGAGGTGGCCGGAAAAGCGATGGCGATCAGAATCAGCGTCGGGATGATGGTCCAGGTTATTTCCACCGCCGTGTTGTCGTGGAAATCGGCCGCCTTGTGTCCTTTGGACTTGCGATGAAAAATAATGGACCAGGCGACGACGGCGAAGACGCCAACGAAAATGACGACGATGAACCACAACAAGAGGCTGTGCAGTCCATACACGCGCTGGGCCGTGGCGGTAGCCGGTTCCTGCAAACCGAGTCTCCAGGCGGCGTTGGCGGCGCTACTGAACATGCCGGGCAGTCCGGCTGCCAGAAGCCCCGTGGCTCCATGCGGCAATAGACTTCCGTCGCGATACCTGTTCGAGTGTCGTGTCATCTCCACCTTTCCGCCAGTTTCGCCCCGTGCCGTGCCGCGTTGGGCGACTGCCCGACGTGTTCGAGAACGATCCGTGGCAACCCGGCGCCAGTATATCCGGCGATGAGCGAAGTTTTCACGGACGAAGAGATCGTCAAGCGGCTGGCGCGGAGGATGACGGCAGGTACTGCGGCGGCGTAGAATGCGCGCCTCTATTTGTCAGGAACTCTTTCGCCATGAACATCAGCACCGTACTGGATATCGTCGCCGACATGCGCGCTGGCCGCATGGTGATTCTGGTCGATGAAGAAGACCGCGAAAACGAAGGCGACCTGGTGCTCGCGGCCGAGCATGTGACGCCCGAAGCCATCAATTTCATGGCCAAGTGGGGGCGCGGGCTGATCTGCCTGACGCTGACCGAGGCCCGCTGCCGCCAGCTCGAGCTGCCCTTGATGGTGCGCGACAACAAGGCCCAGCACGGCACCGCCTTCACCCTGTCGATAGAAGCGGCGGAGGGCGTCACCACCGGCATTTCGGCGCAGGATCGCTCGCGCACGGTGCAGGTTGCGGTGGCGAAAAACGCCACTCCCGCCGATATCGTCCAGCCCGGCCACATTTTTCCGCTGATGGCGCAAAACGGCGGCGTGCTGGTGCGCGCCGGCCACACCGAAGCCGGCTGCGATTTCGCCCAACTGGCCGGCTGCACGCCCGCCGCCGTGATCTGCGAGATTCTCAAGGAAGACGGCACCATGGCGCGTCTGCCGGATCTGGTCGAATTTGCCGCCGCGCACCAACTCAAGATCGGCACCATCCGCGATCTTATTCACTACCGTTCGGAAAACGAAAAACTGATCGAGTGCGTCGCCGACAAGAACGTCGAATGCGCGCAAGGCGCTTTCCGTCTGCGCGCCTTTGCCGACCGCACCAGCGGCGACGTGCATCTGGCGCTGTCCTGCGGCGAGATAGCGGCCGAAGAAGAAACGCTGGTGCGGGTGCATGAGTCGATATGCGTGCTGGACTTCCTCGACCAGAAAAGCCATCGCCATAGCTACGGCGTCGATTTTGCCCTGCGCTCGATCACGCAACAGGGTCGCGGCGTGCTGGTGCTGCTGCACCGCGAGGAATCCGGCAATGCCTTGCTGGCGGCGCTGAAAGACGAGCGGGCGACACGCCCGGCGCACAAATGGGATCCGCGCATCTACGGCATCGGCGCCCAGATATTGCGTGAACTCGGCGTCGGCAAAATGCGCCTGATGGCCAGTCCGATAAAGATGCCGAGCATGGCCGGCTTCGGTCTTGAAGTCACCGGTTACTTTACCCCGAGCGGAGAAAAAACGTCATGAGCATCAACGAACTGGAACCCAATCTGGCCGGCAAGGGCTTGCGTATCGGCATCGCGCAAAGCCGCTTCAACGAGGATATTGGCGAAGGGCTGCGCGCGGGTTGTCTTGCCGAATTGGCGCGCCTCGGCGTGGCCGATGGCGACATCACCTTCGCTACCGTCCCCGGCGCGCTGGAACTGCCGCTGACGCTGCAAGCCATGGCGCAAAGCGGGCGCTTCGATGCGCTGGTGGCGCTGGGCGCGGTGATTCGCGGCGAGACCTATCATTTCGAGATCGTCTCCAACGAATCCGCGCGCGGCATCACCGACGTGCAGTTGAACAGCGGCATCCCGATCGCCAACGCCGTGCTGACCACCGAAAACGACGACCAGGCGCTGGTGCGCATGGCGCAAAAAGGCGCGGAAGCCGCGCAGGCGGCCATCGAAATGGCGAATCTGACAAATGCGCTGCTGAAAGCCGTCAAATAGTGAGCGGCGGCAAATGAGCAGCAAATCACCGCGGCGACGCGCCCGCGAGTTTGCCATCCAGGGCCTCTACCAGTGGCAGGTAGCCGACCAGGACGCGGCGGCGATTCAGGTGCAGGCGGAGGGCGTCGCCGGCTTCGACAAGGTCGATGGCGAGCTTTACGCCAACGTGCTTGCGGAAACGCGGCAAAACGTCGAGGCGCTCAAGCTCGATCTCGCGCCGTACATCGATCGGGCATGGGATGAAGTCTCGCCCATAGAGCGCTGCATCCTTTTGCTGGGCGCCTGCGAACTCAGGCTCCATCCGGAAACACCGTACCGCGTGATCATCAACGAAGCCATCGAACTGGCCAAGACTTTCGGCGGCACCGACGGCCACAAGTTCGTGAACGGCGTGCTGGACAAGCTGGCTGCGGTACTGCGGCCCTCTGAAATTCAAAAGCGATAACCACGGCGAGCACGGCGAAATCAGAAAAGAATGAATGTCACCACGATTTCCGCCGTGTCGCCGTGCTCGCCGTGTCGCCGTGGTAAACAATGCCTTCCGAATTCGCCCTGATCGACCGCTATTTCAAGCGCCCGACGCGCCGCACGGTGCTGGGCGTCGGCGACGATGGCGCATTGATCGCGCCGACACCGGGGCAGGAGCTGGTGATCTCGACCGATCTGCTGGTCGAAGGCACGCATTTCCTGGCGGACACCGACGCGGAGGCGCTGGGCTGGAAAACGCTGGCCGTGAATCTCTCCGACATCGCCGCGATGGGCGGCCAGCCGCTCTGGGCGACGCTTGCCGCCGTGCTGCCAGCGCCGACTATTGACTGGATCGAGGCTTTCGCGCGGGGCTTCTTCGACTGCGCGAATAGCTACGGCGTCGACCTGATCGGCGGCGACACCACGCGCGGGCCGCGCGCTTTTTGCGTCACGATTCTCGGTGAAGTGCCCGCCGGAAAAGCGCTGCGCCGCGACGGCGCCAGGGCGGGCGATTCGATCTGGGTTTCCGGCAGGCCCGGACACGCGGCGCTGGGACTGGCGCACCTGCAAGGGCGCGCCGCGCTGAACGAACCGGCGCTGACGACTTGTCTTGCCGCGTTGCACCGGCCAATTCCGCGAGTCGCACTGGGACTGGCCCTGCGCGACATTGCCAGCGCCGCCATCGATGTCTCCGATGGCCTGCTGGCCGATCTCGGGCATATCCTCGAACAGTCGCGTTGCGCCGCCCGGCTGAACATCCCCGCTCTGCCGCCCGCCGGACTCGAACGCGATTGCTGGCTTTCCGGCGGCGACGATTATGAGCTGGCTTTCACCGCCGCCGCCGCGTTCGACGCCGACATCGCGGTCCTGGCCGGCAAACTCGATCTGCCGCTGACGCGCATCGGTCGAATTGAATCCGGCCCGCCCGGCGAACTCGTCCTGTGCGACGATAGCGGCGCGGTCATCACACCCACAACTCGCGGCTACGACCACTTTATGCCCCGGTCCCCCTAGGCCGGGGCGGTATCCTAGTAGTCAGTCATCGAAGAATTGATGGAAAAAGCGGTACGCGTTCTGGTGAATGGTAATAGATGGCAAGCCATATGCTGAAGCCTTTCGTGACGGGAGGCTGACATGAAGATCAAGTACCGGGTT
>Ga0209211_10004738_pt1 | contig 20874 bp, 16 predicted proteins | sample RifGroA2_FD_183992 | JGI IMG/M metagenome (GOLD analysis project Ga0209211, IMG submission 183992) | Groundwater microbial communities from Rifle, Colorado, USA - Groundwater A2 (SPAdes) (version 2) | ecosystem: Environmental > Aquatic > Deep subsurface > Groundwater | place: Rifle, Colorado...
TAAAGATATCCTCAAACAACACGAGAAAGAAGACAACCAATTTCAAACTGAAGTAAAAGCATTAACTTCATCGCTTATACAGAAAGAAAAAGCATTGGAACAAAAAGAAAAAGAAAGTAAAGATTTCTATGCCCAATACAAAGAATTATTCACTGTCCGTGAAAAATTAACCACCGAAATCAACAAAGCAGAAACTGAAATAGAATATATCCGTGAGAAAATGCGGGAATTTGAACGAGAAACCAATATCGTCTCCCTCCGCAATGCGGAGATTAAAGCCCGATTAGCAGGTTTGCAGGAAGAACTCAACCGCTATAAGGACATTGAACTGATTAAAAACAAAAATACCACTGAAATTCAAGAAGAATTGACCAGAAGCGAGCATGCACTCACCCAAATTCCTGCTGTCAACATGAAAGCATTAGAAATTTATGAGGAAGTAGAAAGAGAATTCAATAAGCTTCTCGAAAAGAAAGACAGTCTCGAAAAAGAAAAGACAGATGTATTGACCCTAATGAATGAAATTGAAACCAAGAAAAAAGACCACTTCTTGAAAACATTTGACCAAGCAAATGAAAATTTCCAAAAGATCTTTTCCAACCTCTTTAAGAAAGGTAAGGCCTACCTCCAACTCGACAATCCTAACCTGCCTTTCGACGATGGATTAAGTATTAAAGTAAAACTCGCCGGCAACCGCTTCATGGATCTTAAATCTCTTTCCGGTGGAGAAAAAACACTCACTGCACTCTCTTTCATTTTTGCTATTCAAGAATATCAGCCCGCGTCATTTTACATCCTTGATGAAATCGACGCTGCGCTCGATAAACATAACTCCGAAACACTGGCTAAACTCATCCGCGCATATGCCGACCGTGCACAATATATTGTCATCTCCCACAACGATTCCGTTATTGCTGAAGCAGACACACTCTATGGCATTAGTATGCAGGAAGGCATCAGCAAAGTAACGAGTTTGAAAATTTAAACACATGAATAAAATTTTCCTTTTTCTTGGTATCGGAGCAGGCTTTGCTGTAGCATACTTCCTGTCAGGCAAAAGCGAAGGGCAACAAGGAATTGTAAAATCACTTCTCATCCCCCTTGGAAGTTATAGTATTCATCTTCACCATTGGCTCATTGCATTAGTTATGTTAATCATTCTTTTTAGCCTGAAGATATATAATCCATTTTTGCATGGTTTTCTTCTTGGACTAATTCTGCAGGGACTTACCTACCACGATTTTTACAACATCATCTCCAAAGCATAAACAATGAAACCAACCATCCTCATCATCCTTGGCGGCGGATTAAACAAAAAAGAAGAACCAAATGAAACGACGCAACTCCGCTATGATACCGCCGTTAAAGTACACCAAAAGTATGACTTTCTTTTAATTTCCTCAGATCGAACCTACCGACCGCAGGGATCGCAACATTTAATCTCTGAAGCAGAAGCAGGACAACGGTATCTTCTTAAGAAAGGAATTCCCGCAACAAAGATTCTTCTTGAAGAACAATCACGCGACACGTTCTCCAACGCCTATTTCTGCCGTTTGCTCTTCATTGACCCCATGAAAATACAACAATTCACTGTTCTCACCTCTCAATTTCATCTTCCCAAGTCAAAATATGTTTTCTCGCTGGTCTTTCCAAAATCACAATATACTGTCAAGTTTAAACGTTGTCCTGACCCAACAGCTAACCTCTCCGATCTCCAGAATAGATACATTAACGAACGTATCGTGCTCCAATTCTACAAAAAGCATCTTACAACAACCTACGGAATTATTCCCGGAGATATGGAAACAATCCATCAATTCATGGAAAATCACAATCCCGCCATAACCGGACAAAGAGATCAACTTCACCAGCAATTGACGCAAAAGATTCATTCACATCCAAAATTGAAGAGTAAGGAAATGTTGTTTTAACGCTTAACAGAAGAACATTCCAAAAACGAATTCAAATCCATCTTCTCCAACAATCGCAAATAATCTCCTACATAAGGCTCAACTCCTTCTTGCAAACCGGAATCATTAACTGGAAGATGAAAATGACCATCCACGTCAAAAGCGAGCAAGTGCCCATCATAAACAACCCGGCCAGCTTCCATTACAAGCTGATTGGGACGATACACAAAAAGCGGGCGATGCAAGAGATAGAGAGTGAAGACATCTTCCCTTCCGAGTCTATCATTAGGTCGGAAATTAAATCCAGAACTAAGGTCAATATATTGAAACCGTAAAAAAGTAGCAGGGTCAGTTAAAACATAGACAGACAGTACATCGCCTGTTTCTCCAAAGTAATCATCACGCTCATTGCATTTTTTTGCAACACGAGCAAAATCAAATAATCTTGATTCTAATTGCTCTCGGATAGCTCCTTGACTTGGAGAAGTCACAGGAGAAAAAACTGTTTGCGGTTGGTACATCGCAGAACTACTCAGAGGAGCCATTCCCATCCAGAGTACAGCCAAACCAGTTAAAAGAGGAAGACGAACCATAGTAAAAAATTCTAAACATCTAAATTAACAACATCGTGCGCGAACTGTTGAATGAATAACTTACGCGGCTCAACATCATCACCCATCAGCACGGAAAACATCCGATCAGCTGCAATCGCATCTTCCACCATAATTTTCTTCAGTTTCCGAACAGAGGGATCCATCGTCGTCTCCCAAAGCTGGGAAGGATTCATTTCCCCAAGACCTTTGTAACGCTGAATCGTTATGCCATCACCCATTTCAACAGCAAGACGATCTTTTTCTTTATCACTATAAACATACTCAACCTGCTTCCCTTTCTGCAAACGGTATAACGGTGGCAGCGCAAGATAAATATGCCCTTCATCAACCAAAGGTCGCATATAGCGGTAAAAAAACGTTAATAACAACGTCATGATGTGAGATCCATCCACATCTGCATCAGTCATAATGATAAGTTTGTCATAACGTAAGCGATCAATAGCAAACTCCTCTCCAATACTTGTTCCAAACGCCATAATCATCGCCAGAATTTCCTTATTCTCCATCATTTTATGCAAACGAGCTTTCTCAACATTCAAAATTTTACCTCGCAACGGTAAAATCGCTTGGAATTCACGATTGCGGCCTTGTTTAGCACTATTATGAACAAAGACACCAGAAGCTAAGGCGAAATTATGAGTTCCTGGAACTTCTAAATCATAAACATCAATTTTTTCAGGAAGTGGAATAATTGCTTTAACTTTATGATTATAATTAATGACTGCTTCAGTTAATGCGTGATCATTACTTTCAAAAAATCGCGAAACAAAAGTAGTGTAAGAAAGAACATTGGGATTTTTAATCTCCTTTCTTAACTTTTCAAATTCTTGCTTGTCAACAAAATTTTTACTCTCGTAAACCTTCTTTAAAACCAACATCGTATTAGTGTAATAAGTCTTATCATACGCTTCTTTTCTCTGCAGTCTAAACTTTTCGGTCCATTGCTCTTTTGTTTTACTACTTCTCCATTCTCTTAATCGTTCATCATTCCATTGATTTTTTGCAATTTTAGAAAGCAACGTTCGCTTTTCTGGGTTTTCAGAAAAAAGTTTTTTAACCCGTTCCGCTTGATTTAGTTTATTTTCATCAGAAGCCCAATACTTTTTCTGGGCATCGTTCAATGTTGCCAGAGAACGTTCTCTATATTCCTTATTCTGATTGTAAAAGAGTAAGAACTTTTCAACCATATAACTTTTGTACTCTTCATTTTCCCATTGTGCTTTAGCACGCCTACTAAATTCTTCTCGCAGAGCTAGCATCTTCCGCCTAATCTTTTCTTTATATTCTGGCGTTTGCCTCATAACTCTTAACTTTGCTAATACTTCTGGTCTAGAAAAATTATTTCTAGCTAATAATGCATGTAAAGCAATATGTTCTTCTTTTGATAGTCTGCAAAGATTAGAGGGATTATTGTTTAATTTATTGAAATTTTTGTGGTGTCTATGACAACCTTCGACCAGAGCATAAATCCCATTATCCAAATTATACTTGTCTGCCAGTACGTGAGTAAAAATCCAGCGTTTTTCTTGGGAGTCAAAAACTAATTCATAACCATCGATAGTTATATTTTTACCCTTACGTGAGATTTGCCTATAAAGAGGCATGAGAGAATCATTCTCTTTAAGTTGATTGGCAGGTTTATATGTTCCATCTCTCATCATAAAAAGATGATCTGGAGTACACACAATCTCCTCATTATTATCAAGCACTACTTTAGCAACAAAAACATCTTCTTTTGTTTTTCTTGGATAAATAATTTTTTGAATCCCGATTGTACCATCATCAAGAATAGTGTAACAAAAATTCTCTTTACCAAGTTTATCTTCTGCAACTAATTCTTTAAAAGTTAAATTTCTTCCATCAGCTAAAGCTACTTTCGTATCTCCAGAAAAACAGCCGCCCGCAGAATCTCCTTCCACAATGTACAATTCACAACTCTTGGGGTCACGATTACTGCAGTCAGCCAATTTCCCGGGCAGTCCTGCTCCTTCTAAAGCGCCTTTGCGGCGAACGAGATCACGTGCTTTGCGTGCCGCTTCCCGCGCCCGAGCCGCTTCCAGACTTTTATCGACAATCATCCGCGCAATCTGTGGATGCTCACCAAGATAGAGCTGAAGTTGTTCATCAACAATTGAACTGACAATGCCCAGCACTTCACTATTGCCTAACTTTGTTTTCGTCTGTCCTTCAAACAAAGGTTCAGGAACTTTGACCGATACAACCGCCGCAAGCCCCTCTTTAACATCATCGCCGCCTAGCTTTAACTCCTCTTTGGCACTGCTCATATCCTTCGCAACGCGATTTAACGCCCGAGTCAAAGCGGTTTTAAACCCAGAAAGATGAGTTCCTCCCTCAATTGTATTAATGTTGTTCACAAACGAAAAAACACTTTCTTGATAACCAACATTATACCTCAGCGCAATTTCCACGACAACATTCTCTTTCTCACGCTCAAAGTAGATCACCTCATGAAGAGGATTTTTAGCTTGATCAATATATTCCACAAACTGCTTAATCCCGCCAGTATATTGAAACTCTTCTTTTTTTTGCTGGCCTTCACGTTCATCACGCAATTCAATGTAAATTCCCTTGTTAAGAAAAGCCAACTCCCGCAAACGAGTAGCAAGAATTTCAAAATGAAACACTGTTTCTCGGAAGATCTCAGAATCAGCTTTAAAATGAATAATTGTTCCCCGCTCCTGTGTTTCACCAACAATTTTCAGAGTCGTCAGAGGTTTCCCACGTGAATATGGCTGGACGTATATTTTTCCATCCCGCTTTACTGTTACTTCTAACTCTACCGAAAGCGCATTAACAACACTAAGCCCTACACCGTGCAAGCCACCAGACACTTTGTACGTCTCTTTGTCAAATTTTCCTCCCGCATGCAACTTTGTTAACGCAATTTCAACAGCGGGAACACCAAACTGAGGGTGAATATCAACCGGAATTCCCCTTCCATTGTCAATAACAGAAATGGAATTATCAGGATGGATAATCACAATAACTTTTGTACAATAGCCGGCAAGTGCTTCGTCAATAGAGTTATCGACAATCTCATACACCAAATGATGCAGTCCGCGTAGAGCGGTATCTCCAATATACATTCCGGGGCGTTTTCGAACTGCTTCTAAACCCTCTAGAACGGTGATTTGAGCCGCTCCGTACGGATTTTGAGAGGTATTATTTTGATCCATGTTTAACCCATTATTATCGACGATAAATTTCTAAAAAATAGAGCAGTTTACCATTTATAAAGATATCGGTAATCTTGAAGCAAATAAAAGAAATAAATATTAGACACTACCAAAAATTCATGAGAAATTCGCTGAAAGTGTCTCACCCCGCCATAAATGGCGAGGCTTGAACATAGACACTTTCTTTGATAGGCGAATTTCTGTGACACCAGAAAAGCAGAAAGACAGCATTCATCCCCGATCTAAAGAACGGGGCTTTCTGCTTTTCTCAGTGTAATATGGGAGATAAGATTTATAAATCAGTTTCTGAAAAAAAGGAAAAATGACTCCACCTATAGTAGCTTCTCGAAAAAGAGTTGTCGATGGTCGAGACGCCAAAATTCAAGTTTCCACGAGACCGAGGTCTCTCGATGAATTTGTAGAAGGTCTGCCTTGGAGTGAATTAGTAACCGATTCTTTTAAGACTAGAAATGGATTTGAAGAATCCCCGGTCTACTTCTCACCAAGAGCAGAAACTGGACGAGATTTGCACCTTGGTACATTCATCAATGGAGAACTTCATTTCTTTCCAGTGGGATTTAGTCTTTCGAACAATGATCAAAGAGAACCAACAATATATCGTTACACTAAAAATAGATTAATTAAAGAAGCTAAGAAAAGAAAAGAGAGAATATACGTTCCACTAGAGCTTTCAGATCGAGAACTCACTCTTGATGGTCGCGAAGGAATATTTCCAATGTATAGTGTTAAAGGAGCGAAAAATGATTTTCCTTTACTTTTCGTAAACCAAACTGACAATGGATTTGAATACACTGGCTTGTTTAGAGACGAAAACGGAGAAGTCGAGATGTTTTCCTATGAAAGCATTGAATCTCCACAATGGGAAAAAATGTGGCATCAACTTCATGATGGAACATACATTCCAAATAGAAAGAGCACCGCAAGCAATAACAGAACATCCAAAAATGAAATCGAATGGAATAAACCAGTTTCAATTAAAACATTTTTAGACCGATATGTCATCGGACAAGAACATGCAAAAAGAACAGTAGCAGTAGCGTTTTCTAAATACCAAACTTTTGCCAGGACTGGAAATCCCCGCTTGCCCAGAGCTCATCTTCTCCTCATCGGACCAACAGCGGTAGGGAAAACATATATGGTTGATCTTCTCGCAAAAGAAGCAGGACTGCCATTTACAAGCACAAATTTAACCGGAAAGGCTTCCGAGGGGTATATTGGAACAAGATTAGCTGATGCTCTCGTTACCTTAGCAGAAAAAACAGAACGAGTTGATCCTTATTGCATTGTCATCTTAAACGAAATTGACAAAATGGCAAGGGATTCTTGGGGAAAATCAGGAGGTGGATATGGTTCACGGATCCAGAGAGAACTCATGGGATGGATCGATGGAGATAGAATCCTCCTTAAATATGGTGAAGGAAGTTCAAGAAGAGAAAGGTGGATAGACACGAGTAACATGTTTTTTATAACCACCGGAGCATTTTATGGAAACGATGAAGAACCATCAATTCAAACGATAATTGCCCAAAGAATACAAAGAGAACAAGCAGCAGGGAGAAAATTTGGAGAACAACCAAGAAATAATCATCTCAGAGAAGAGTTATTAACCTACGTGAGACACGAAGATTTGATCGTATATGGTTTAATGCAAGAACTTGTAGGAAGACTCTCTGGAATTGGCGCCCTCCACCCATTGAGTGTTGACCAAAAAGTAGAAGTTCTAAGACGTTCTGAAAATTCTATTCTTCAACGATACCAAGAACTCTTCAGAGAAATTGGTTTTGACTTAGAGATAGACGAAGAATCTTTCAGAGTAATCGCAGAAGCAGCACCAGAAGCAACAGGAGTACGAGGACTGGATACAGTCTGTTTAGAATTATTTGATCAAATACTTTTTGATCCTACTTTGTATGCAAATGGAGATAGAGTATATCTTAATTCCAATCTGACGAAAGCATTAATCTCAGCTTCTAGTCAAAAGCGTTCACCTCTGCATCTTGTATAAGTCCCTTACTCTCTCAACACCAATTCTACTACTGCTTCGCTATGATTTGTCTGCGGAAAAAGATCAAATAAAGCGACGCTCTGCACTGAATATTGTTTCAGCTTAAGCAGATCTTTAGCAAACTGCTGAAGGTTGCAGGAGATATACACAATAACCTTCGGTCGCAGTATCATCAATTGTTGAATTGTTCTTTGATCCATCCCACTTCGCGGTGGATCGGTAATGACATACAGGGAAGAAGGAAAAGTAAGCTTGCGAAGATTCTTCGCATCCAATAAAACACAATTGACATTCTTAATCTCATTCTCGACACAATTTCGCTTCGCAGCAATAATACACGAAGGAACACTCTCAACAATGATAACTGATTTAAACAAATCGGCATTAATTATCCCAAACGTTCCCACACCACCATAAAGATCGAGCAAGTGAGCAGAAAACGTCTCCTTCCCCTGAAAAAGAGTACGACAATATTCCTGCATTTTTCCAGCAACAACATAATTATTTTGGAAGAATCCCTGAACAGAATACCAAAAAGTCTTACCCAAGTAACATTCTTGAATGAAGTCACTTCCTTTCAACACAACATATTCCTCCGAAACATTTCCATCCAGAGTAGCCGGAACATACGCCACAAGAACATTCAAAACAGAAGTGGCCGTAACAAACCGTTGTATTGTCTCCATCGCCTCCGCCAGTCTTGGTGAATCCTCGTTGAGAACAAAAGAAACAAAACTTTCACCGAGCGAAGTTACACGAACAACCACGGTGCGAAACGTTCCCTGCTTTTTGCGCAAGTCAAAAGCATCAACATCATTAAAAAATACTCTTAACTCTGTCAAAATCACATTAATGGCAGGATTAGAAATAACACATTCTTTCACATCCACAACCGAAGAATTGATTCCTTTACTACGCAACCCTAAACCACGATGATGAAATACAAAATCCATTCTGGAACGATAATGATATTCAGGTCCCGTAAACACCTCAATTTCACTACATCCTGTAATTCGCTTTAACTCTTTCGATTTATTCTCAATCTGAACAGAATAATCAAGATGCTGTGTCGTACAGCCGCCGCAGTGATTAAAATAAGGACACAGAGGAATAGACATACAACCTAAACCTCATCCGCCCGCCACTGCGGATTAACTTCAATATCACCATAGGTCTTCCGACGCAAATATCCTTCCCACGCAATCATTGCACCTTGATCACCAGCGAGATCCATTGGAACGACAGTAAAGCGTGCACCTCGATCCTGACACATTCGTTCAAGCATCACCGCAAAGCGTTTATTGGCAGCCACGCCACCAATTAACAACAACTCCTTTTTCCCCGTATGCGCCATCGCCCGTTCAACAACTTCCGCAACCATCGCAAAACACGTTTCCTGCACTGAAAAACACAGATCGTCTACTGTTGCTTTTCCACTTTTATACAACTGCTCAATTCTTGTTAAAATACCAGAAAATGAAACATCCATGCCTTTAACAACATAAGGCAGCTCAACATACTTCCCTTTCAATGCCAGTTGTTCAATCTGGGGACCAGCGGGAAACCCGAGTCCGACAATACGACCAAACTTATCCAACATATTGCCAAGACCAATATCAAGCGTCTCACCCATAACCACATATTTCTTTTTTCCCTGGACAATGACTTGCGTATTAACCCCCGAAACGTATAAGTAACAAGGATCACGAAGCGAATTTACCATCATCCCCACACTTAAATGAGCGCAGCAATGATTAACTCCAACTAACTTTTTTCCATATTTCTTCGCCCACCCTGTAACAATACGATGTCCGGTCCATAACACCGGATCAATTCCTGGCCCGGCAGAATAGGCAATAAAATCAACCCCAGCCCACGTCACCGACGCTTGTTCGAGCGCTCGAGCAAGAACACCATCAGCAACACGCAGATGATGTTGAACAATTTCTTCCGGAATCATCCCATGCAAAGAAGAAGTATAACTATCTTTAACATTGGCAAGGACCTTTTTAGTATGTGAAACGATCCCAACTCCAAACGTATGGGCAGTACTTTCGACTCCTAAAATGATCATTGATAATCAAAAACAAAAACAGTTTAAAAATGTTAGGAGGTAAACTGGTTTTGAAGAATATGAATTATACTCCAAGTACACGTATTTTCCCTTTTTGTTTAGCACGCTCGACCAAAGCCTGATGAAGCCCAGCTTCAAAAACAGGTTTTAACGCTGTAACATCAATCCGTTGATAAGAACTGTCCACAACAAAAGCTTCCTCATGCACCCCAATCCACATTTGACCGTAAATCCCAGGGAGAGCATAAGCGGTATGAAGAACACAATTGCCATCGTCATCAAAATCTTCTGAAAGTAATTCTAACGCCCGGAGTTGTCGAACCCACTCTTCTCCACCAACTAACACCCCAAACTCTTCAGTTTTACTCTCAAATAAATCAACCAAAGCTTCACTCCCTGAGCAACGCTGGTATCGTTCAACCGGAATACGTACGGTGTGTTCCCCACCGGTACGGACTAAATGATCATTAACATAGAGCTGGCTAGCCGTCGCTGTTAGAACATTTGACCAAAGAATATGGTTATAATTTTGAAAACGTCCTCGGAATAAATCCATTCTTCTTGTTCCTACATCTTGTGGAAAAAAATCGTAGGTCAAAGGTATATCATCGCACAAATTGAGGCCATCATTTTTATCAACCAATGATAAAACATTAAATTCTAGTCCTGGACGACGTTGAAAATTACTATCACGTCGTACAAGAGCATATAACTGACCATGAACATTCGTACGAAGACACTCGATTTCGAGAAGTTTATTGGAAACCATCGTCTTTTTAGATAACAAGACACGACCGCTCTGCGCATCAACAACACCAAACTGCCCGCCGGCAACAATTTTCCCCTCATATTCACAAATAGTTCTAATGGGAGAAGAATAATCACGAGAAGAAAGGCGAGTCGAACCAAACAAAGAACCAACCCGATTTTCCATAGCATATACAACGTCGGTTGTATTGGTAACGATATCAACAACATCACCCTTAAGTTGACCAAGAGACCAATGAGTGCCGCCTATAATGTCAAAATTTTCCTCGTTAGGGGAATGGGAATCCTCATACCATAATTCACCGTTAGACTGATACACAATTCCAAAAGGAACTTGAGTTGGGCAAAAAAGACCATCGGGGCGAATTACGTGTAAACTAATATTATCGGGAATCATATAATCAATAAAAAAGAGGATTTGTTTTTAAATTATTGTTAAATTAATTACTAAAAAGTAACCACACTATTTACTTACTACTCGAAGCCTGTCTTTCCGTATCCCTTTTCTTGGTAATCGCGGTACTTCTCAAACTGAGCTTCGCCGCAGCCATAATCTCTTCCGACAATGCATCTTCAATTTTTGTTTTCTTGTTGAAAGACTTCTGATATGCACCTTGAGTCATATTACGCAACGCTAAATCAACCCGACGTTGAGGAGCAACATCAACTGCTTTAGGGTACCGTGCACCACCATATTCAATAGAAATAACTTCCTCACGAGGAGCAGCATTTTCAATCGCTTTCACCAACACAAGCAAAGGATTTTGCTTCATCTTTTGCTCGATAATAACAAACGCTTTAAGCGTAATACCCAAAGCATTCATTTTCTTTCCGGTATTGTGACCGGAACTTATAAAGTGCTTTTTACTCTTGTGGCCAGAACTCATCACTTTCGCTGCGAGACGTTCAACAATAAACGTGTAAGACTTATGAAATCGATTCCCTGCGTAACGAGCTCCAGTCTTGGGGGCAATTTTAGGATCAAGTGTAATGTAGCGCGCAAGGCCTGGATCAGAAACTGCAATCCCTTCAACACTCCAGCGATTAAAAAACTTAACGTCCGTTGTCATCGTCTTGCTTTCTCCAATTTGCCTTTTAAGAGAGCATCTAAACTTTGATCATTAACTTTGATAACCTGCCAGCGGATACAAGGCAAATCCCCTTTAGAACGACCCATTTTTCCGCCGATACATTCAATTACAACCTCATCGTGCTCGTTAATGAGCTTCTGAGCGCCATCACCTGGCATAAACGCAGTGATCTGCTTGCCATTCTTAACCAACTGAACACGAGCACATTTTCTCATTGCTGAGTTTGGCTGTTTTGCTTCAACCTGAACTTTTTCAAGAACAATTGCTTTTGCTTGGGAAGAACCTTTTAATGGATCGTACTTTTTCTTTATGCCAGGACGGCGGACAATCTTAAACTGCTGACGCCGACTTTTCAATTTTTTGGCTGCTCCTAATCCTTTTGATTTTTTTCCCATGGAATAATCACGCAATACGAATTTCTTTGCTGAAAAAACGCCCCACCGCTCTATTCAACAAGGCGATATTGCGGCCGTCCCTTCCTATTAATAAACTTTTTGTTTTTTTCATAGTATCATCAAGAATTACAAAGTTATCTTGCTCTCCGATAGTCTCTACTTTTAAAGGGAAAATCATATTCCGAATGAATGTAGCCACATCATCATTATATTCAACAATACGAATTTTTTTTCGAAACAGATTTTCTGCTGTGTGGATGTGCACCCCGCTCTTTCCAATTGCTTTTCCCATATCCCCTGGCGCAACAATAAAATAGAGCACATCTGAGTACTCGTCGAGAAAACAGTCTTTGACACGAGCGCCGGTCATCTTTTCAAACACTGGACTTAAACTCAACGTCCCTGTATCCAGTTTAACCCGCGCCACATTCAACACCACTTACTGTGTCGCTAACACAGATACAAAAAAATTCTTTTTACAGAAAACGCCTAATTCTTCATTGTTCAAACCAAGAGTGATAATGGGAATGTTAACCAGAGCCGCATAATGAACCAAATCATTGCGAATCTGGTCAGGACAATTGCGGGCAACAAGAACACGCTCAACTGCTTGCTCACGAAGCGCTTTCAGAACTCTCTCCGTACCAAGAACTACTTTATTGTCGGTAATCTTCTGACGCAACTCTTTAAGAGTAGAATCCTCTCCGACAACTTGCTGATCTTGTGCTTTCTGTTTTTTTGCCATTGTTGATAAGTGGAAATAATCTTTTTATAAATATATCGGTGTAAAACAAACCCCTATTTCATTTTTGTAACCAGACCAGGAAGTCCTGTTCCCAGAGGAACCGGTTGATTAATCATCACGTTTTCAACAACAGACGTCAAATAATCTACCTCACCTTCAAGAGCAGCATTGATAATATGCTTAATCGGCGTTTCAAATGAGGCTCGAGCCAAAACACTGGCTTTTTCACTAACCACACCATAGCGCGTAATTCCTTTAACATTCCCCGATGCACACATAATGTCCGCAACGAGCATAATATGACGAATATCAATATTTAATCCCTGTGCTTCCACGACTTTGTAAACTTCATTAATGATCGCTTGCCGCGCTCCTTCAATGCCAAGGACAGCATGAATTTCATGAATATCGTTGCTTAAAGTACGTGCACCATCAACTTCTTTCATCTGCAGAACATCTTTAAGATTTGTTCCGGAAGTCAATACCACGAACTCATCTCCACGCTTGACCGGAAGAACCTGACGAATTCCTTTAAGTCCTTTAATCATCACATTGCGAAGTTTTTCTTTGAGAAGATATAAACTCTTTAGCTCTTCAGGCTTGCCTTTGTGCAAAAACGAAATGTCTTTATCAGTATGAGATAACTCAAAACCTTTCGACTTAAGTTTAATTTGCTTAACAATTTCCTTAACCTCAAGATCAAAATCTTCCAGTAAAGAAGCATTAAAGCTCACTCGTAAAACTTGATCGAAAATGTTTAACGTATATTCTTCAACAATATCACTAAAAACAGTTTCTTTGAGACCAGCAGCAAAAGAGCGTACAAATTCAACTTTTTTATTGTGAGGCTCTTTAAAATAAATTTCCATCATCGGAGTTTTGATATCTTTACGTGCATCAAAGATTTCAATAATCCGTGGAAGTCCCGTCGTAACGTTCATTTCTGAAACCCCTGCAAAGTGAAAGGTGTTCAACGTCATCTGCGTACCAGGTTCACCAATACTCTCAGCACTCACTAACCCAACACATTCACCAGGACTTACTTTTGATTTGACATAAACGTCATGAACTCCAGCAAGAACTCTCTGGAGTTTCTCTTGAGAGATATCTGCCGGAACTTTTGATTGGATTTCTTGGAGCAAAGCTAGAGGAAACTCTTGTTCATATTGCGCATATAATTCTTCATGATCTTTTTTCATTGCACTTCCCCCTAGGATCGTTTTATTTCACCAACAACATTATGAATCACCGTCATGACATCAACAACACCATTTTGAGTTCGAGAAACATCAAGCCCATCCTCTCCATAAGAGAACTGAACTATTCTGCCACTAGCATCACGAACAGTACCATCATACTCAACTTTAAGATCCTGCATAGCATTAGATAACCGACGATATAAATAACCAGATTTAGGCGTACGCAAGGCCGTATCCATCAGTGCGTCACGACCAGTCATTGCGCCAAAGAAAAACTCAGAGGGAGTCAAACCACTCTTGAAACTATTGCGGATGAAACCATGAGCATTTGGACTAAGATCTTTTTTCTTGAAGTAAGGCAATGTTCGATCATGATAACCGTGTTCAATACGCTTTCCACGCAACGCTTGCTGACCAACAACTCCCGCCATTTGAGCAATGTTTAATGGGTTTCCTCGTGCACCACACTTAGCCATAACAACCGCAGTACTTTCTTTAACCTGCTTCATCGTCAAATCCCCGCTTTTGTTACGAGCTCTGTTTAACGCTTCCAGAATACGCAGCTCGACTGTTTCAGCAAGAGTACGGCCAGGAAGAGGTTCTAACTTTCCAGCTTGGAAATCATCAATAAGACTATATGCTTCGGCTTCGGCTTTAGCAATAGTCTGCTGGATTTCATCATACGTATTCTCTAACAAGTCCATATCGCCAATACCAATCGTGAACCCACGACGAGAAAGCACGGTAATACCTAGTTTTGACACTTTCCCCAAGAAATCGGAAGTAGATTTTGGACCATATTGCTCATACAAATTACGCAACATCAAACCGCTTTCTTGACCAAGGTTTGCTTTATCCATATAACCCGTTTTCAAAATACCATGAACGATCTTAACATCATTGCCACTCTTGTCTTTACCACTAAAGTTAAAGTTTTTTGGTAAAAGAACAGAAAAGACATCTTTTCCATCCAGTTTTTCTTTATCAGGAAGAGCGGAAAGATCATCAATACCACAATTGTACAATAAATCAACAGCTTCCTGTCGGCTAAGAACCAATTCTTTCGTTAACAAATAGTTCCCCGTAATCGCATCCTGAATACAACCAACCACACTTAATCCGTCACGCGGACTGATCAATTGAGTCTCAACCAACATGAGAATTTTTGCCTCAGCACGAGCTTCTTCCGTTTGAGGGATATGTAAGTTCATTTCGTCCCCATCAAAGTCCGCGTTGTAAGGATTACAAACAGCAGGGTTAAGACGGAACGTTTTTCCTGGAAGAACTTTAACGCTATGACACATCATACTCATTCTGTGAAGAGAAGGCTGCCTGTTAAAGAGAGCAATATCGCCGTTGATTAAGTGACGCTCAATAATATAGCCTGGAACTAATTCTTCCAAAATTTCTTTCTTTGTATCATCAGTAATAGCTTTACGACGACCGTCGGGCTTAATAATATAATTCGCACCAGGATATAATTTTGGACCACGCTGGACAAATTCTTTTAAATATTCTTTATTCCATTCCGTAATCCGTTCTGGAACAGTAAGTGTCATCGCGATTCTCTGAGGAACACCCACTTCATTCAACTCAATCATCGGATCAGGACTTATAACGGTACGAGCGGAAAAATCAGTACGCTTCCCGGCAAGATTGTGACGAATACGTCCTTCTTTACTGCTTACCCGTGTTGCCAACGTCTTAAGCACTTGACCGCCGCGATGACGGGCAGGAGGAAGTTGAGGCACTTCATTGTCAAAGAAAGTTGTAACGTGATACTGGAGTAAATCCCATAAATCTTCGATGATTACCTCTGGCGCACCAGCATTAATATTTTCAAATAAACGTTGATTAATTCTCACGATGTCTCCTAATTTATGAGTAAGATCATCTTCACTACGCTCACCAGACTCCAATGTAATACTCGGACGCATCGTAACGGGAGGAATCTGCATCACCGTAAGAATCATCCATTCTGGACGAAACTCGCCCGGTCGAAATCCAAAAATAGATAATTCATCATCACTTATTTTTTCGAGACGAGCACGAACTTCAATAGGAGAAAGACGAGTTTCTCCCTCGTAAAAGTTATATGGCTTTTCAAGCTTAATTTTTTCTTGTTTGGCTTCACAATGAGGACATTTATCCTTGGCAAGATATTTCTTGATAATCTCTTTAATTTTACGTCTGCCAGCTTCAAAACCTTGCTCAACACGAACTTCATCTAAAACAGATATTTGCTTTTTCAAATGCTGAGTGGGAATCATGACTTGATTACAGCCACGGCACGTTGCTTTTAATAAATCATAAATCGTTTTAACAAATTTAATGTGAACAACAGGGCGAGCTAACTCAATGTACCCAAAGTGGCCTAAACTTTCTTTCAACTTTAAACCATCTGTTTTACAGACTAGACCAGGATCAACAACACCTAAGCGTGTATCCATCAAGCCGCCATCAACAGGATATCCTTCACGGTCATATAATTCCGGCGTTACAATTTTGCCCGCCGACATATCCTGAATCATTTTAGGAGATAATACACCGAAACTGATTGCTTTAATTTTTTTGTAAACGATTGCTTTTTCCATGATTGATCAACCTTTAAAATTTGTCTTCCAAGAGAAGCTTGGGATAAACACCCAGAGACAATAATTCGTCTAAGAGCAACTTAAATCCATAACTTATCTCAACATATGATATTTCCGTGTCATCACCATAAATAGGTGAGACGGGAGCACGCTTGCGCGCATCGTAATACCCCAATAAACCAGATTTAAGACAGATCGGAACAACAACTTTATCCGACCCGAAACGTTCGTTTAAGAGCAACGAAGCTCCATGAGCGATAAACGTATCTTTTTCCATCTCACCTAAACGTAGACCTCCTTCTTTGGCCTTACCTTCCGTTGGCTGACGTGTAAGCAGCTGGATTGGACCACGTGCACGAGATTGAATCTTGTTTGCAACCATGTGGCGCAGACGAAGGTAATACATATTTCCAACATAAATGAGAGACAACATCTTTTTACCAGTTCGTCCATCATAGAACACTTCTAAGCCATCTTCCCTGAATCCTAATTCCAGTAATTCACGGCGCAAGTCAACTTCTTTTTCCGCTTCAAACAACGTACCATCAACAAAACGGCCGCCAAGTGCACCCACTTTACCGCCAACTAACTCCAGCAAGTGAGAGATAGTCATCCGTGAGCTGATACCATGAGGTGTAAAGATAAGATCAGGAGCAACTCCGGACGCTGAGAAAGGAAGATCTTCTTGAGGGATTAAAATCCCCGTAACGCCTTTCTGTCCGTGACGAGAAGTAAATTTGTCACCAATCTCTGGAATGCGCTCTTCACGCAAGCGAACTTGGACAAGTTTATTTCCTTCTTCATTTTCAGTAATAACCACAAAATCAGCAACGCCTTGCTCTCCATGCCGTAAGGCAAGAGAACTTTCCCGACGAGTTGTCGCAGAGAGATTATACTCCTCAACACTGCTTAAGAAACGAGGAGGGCTTGTTCTACCGATAACAACATCCCCTTCACCAACTTTTGCTTCGGGATAAACAATACCATCCGCTTCCAAGAAACGATATTCTTGTTCCGTGCGATACCCCTTCACCTCTTTATCCGGAACACCTACTTGATCGATTAAACCACCAGAATAACGTAACTCCTCTGCTGAAACAGGACGGAAATAAGTACTGCGTGCTAAACCACGCTGAACAGAAGACTGATTCAGAATAACTCCATCTTCCATATTGTAACCATCATAACACATAATCGCCACAATCATATTTTGTCCTGAAGGGTGATCCTCGTATCCCGTAACATCATGAATCTTTGTTTTAACGATCGGCATTTGAGGATAATGTAAAATATTTGCATCCATATCCATCCGTAAATGATAGTTTGCAGCATAAAATCCTAATGACTGCTTCTGGTTCTTGCTTCCAATAATCAAACGGGAGGATTGATTGTAATTTCCAAAAGGAACGAGCGATGTTGCTAAACCGCAAATGGAACCAGGAGTTATTTCCATATGAGTATGATCAGAAGTAAGCTCCTCTTCTGAAAAAGCGACAAGGGCATTTTCCTCTTCTGCAGTATCTAAGTATTCGATAATTCCTTGACGCACCAAATCAAACCAAGTGATTTCACCATCAGTCAACTGACGAAGATGTTTTTCCGTAAGAAGCATTTTACCATCTCGAATAACAATAAGAGGACGTTGCGCACGACCTTCATCACTAAGGACATGAACTTCATCCGCTTTCTCATCATAATAGACATTAACACTTTCGGAAAAATCTCCTTTTCGGCGAACATCTTTAACATTATCAACAAAGGAAAGAGCACTATCTACCGTTCCGACAAATTTTGAATTAAGATAGACATCGACCATATTCTTGCACCTACGCTTTCAAGCCAATAATTTTGAGTTTCTCTAACACCTTTTCCGCATCGACAGTTTGTGAAATCGAACATAACATCGCCAAATCCTTACGCAAACCGATGTTCGTTCCCTCAGGAGTTTCAATTGGACACAATCGTCCTAAATGTGTACAGTGAAGCGCACGAGCCTCAAAGTTTTCCTGCGAACTGGAGAGAGGACTGATTACTTTCTGTAAATGTGAAATCATCGCCAGAAAATTGTTACGATCCATTCTTTGCGATACACCTTGACGTCCGCCAACCCATTCTCCCGTCGCCATAGACGAGTAAATCCGTGAAGTCAACAACTTATCTCGAATAATGACGCGAATCGAAGGAAGCTTACCTCGCTTAATAATACGCTGGAAGTTATATAAAATATCACTCACCAACACTTTAAAATTAACCCGGAAAAGATCAATGAGCAAATCGCCGCTCATCCGCAGACGTTTATTCATATAATGATCTTTGTCATCTGAGTAGCGCTCTCCTTTGAGAACATCAATATATTTCTTGAGCATCTTGCAAATATTTCGCGATTTGATAGTTCGTGCAGATGAGTCCATCCCCATATTAGGCAATAGATATTTGTCTAAAACTTCCTTCGCCCGTTCTAGACGCACCTCCCGAGCTTGGGGAAAACCAATTCTCTTCCCAATGTAATCAATCGCATCTTCTGTTGTTTTAATTTCAACAAATTCTAAGAGATTAAGAACGATTTCTTCGTAAGTTTTATCCAAGGAAACCGCTTTCATAATTTCTTCATCTTTAGTCATTCCAAGCGCTTTTAATACAACAATGATGGGCATGTCTTTAACACGAGAAAAACTCAATGTAAACAATCCTTCTTTATTCTGCTCGACATAATGAGGTATTTTGTATGACCCCTGTGACGCGAAGAAACGGCCAACAAATTCACGACTGTCTTCTGCTGATTTCTCGACCATAAAGGTATTAGCAGAGAGATCTTCGATGGTAGCCAAGACTTTTTCAGTTCCATTGACGATGAAATAACCCCCCGGATCAGAAGGATCCTCACCGTGTTTAATCAATTCATCCCTACTTAATTTATCAAGATGACAATATTTACTCCGCAGCATAATAGGCATTTTACCAATCTCAGAAATAAAATTTTCGCGCTGAACATCATTAACATAAGAACTAATCTCTAAATAGATGGGCGCATTATACGTCAGCTTACGCAAGCGTGCTTCCATCGGATAAACAGGCCTTTTACTTCCGTCTGCTTCGGTAATTTCAGGCTTGCCGATAGTAATACGACCAAAACGAATCTTAAACTTCTCAATATTATGAGGGATGATTGCCGGTTCCGCTTCTTTATTCTCTTCAACAACTAACTGCAGTCCAGAATCCAAAAAAGCATTAAATGATTGAATGTTACTCTCAACAAACTTCTTCTCTTCAAAATACTTTTTAATTAAAATTGAACGATCCATCTTCATTCGCCAATCACCAACCGATAATAGGACGCTTTCCCTGCCGTTTTACTGTCCCGTTCAACTCTGATTACATCTCCTACTTTCACATTAAGACCTTCTAGCGCAGGATCACTAACCGTTATCTTAGGAAGGGATTTAACATCAACAGAATATTGAGCACATAACGCTTCTTTCTCAGCATCGCTAACTTTGACGTGCTTCGGTACTAACCGATGAATGGTGGCTTGATTTTCCATGGTGGATGAAAATATAAGCGGGCCGGATGGGATTTGAACCCACGACCGCTTGATAACTTTGACTTCGCTTAAAAGTCAAGCGCTCTACCAAGCTAAGCTACCGGCCCGTGAGGCAAAGGCCAAACCTCAAGATTCGACCAATGCCAACGCCCTGGCCGGGACTTTCATCTTTGGTAGAGTTTGAACCCGGGTCGAAGCCTTTCTCTGGTGCGTTGAACACCCCGACAGGGCTTCATGCTAGGCCGCTACACTACCAGGGCATAAGAGCATTTCATCTAGCTGTCAATTCACGATTAAAAAATGAATGAGAAGCGTAGAAGAGATGCCATTTTTAGCTTAAGACCGCAGTTTATTTATAAAGGTTGCGGTGGAATATTTTTTATTTTTCCTGTGGAAGCAGGTGAGCAATCGATTGCAGCGCAGCATTATGATATAATAATGCCCAATTACGCAGGAATAACGCTCCTGGGAAATAATCGATGTTATGAGAAGCATAAGTATTGGCCACGACACCAGAAACTTTTTGAATCCTTTCAACAGCATAAGCCTCAAATTTTTCCGGGGTAAAGTCGACAAGAGGAGGATAAATATAATTTCGAACGCAATCGCGATCTTCTTTATTAAAAAATAGAATTCCACCAGCATCTCTGCTTATAGAGAGACAATGCGCAAAACCAGTTTCCGTAGTAAGTACTAAATCTTCCCAACAAAGGATCACTT
>Ga0209211_10004739_pt1 | contig 20872 bp, 18 predicted proteins | sample RifGroA2_FD_183992 | JGI IMG/M metagenome (GOLD analysis project Ga0209211, IMG submission 183992) | Groundwater microbial communities from Rifle, Colorado, USA - Groundwater A2 (SPAdes) (version 2) | ecosystem: Environmental > Aquatic > Deep subsurface > Groundwater | place: Rifle, Colorado...
CCTGGCTGATTCGGCCGTCAACGCTAGTTTTATCTGGATCTTGTTTTTTTCCATATTGGTTGTAAAAACGCTTAGACTTGACCTGGCTCTGTTTTTTGGAATTATCGCCGGAATGGCCATGCTGACAAAATCTTCTGTCAGAATGTTTATCATGCTTTCTGCTTTAGCACCAATTATTATTTTTAATAAAAATAAAAAAGAAATTGTCAAAAAGACTTTAAATTATTTTATTTTGTTTGCATTTGTTTTTGTTATTGCAATAGTTCTATACAACATACAAAGATTATCCCCTTTTATGCATTACATTGAACAAAAAAACAATACCTTTGTTATGCCTTTCTCAGAATTTATAAAGTCCCCTTTTGCTGTTTTTTTACCGAATTTAAAATTAATTCCTAACTATGTTTTTTCGGAAATGGGCTGGTTGACCGGCTTATTGGGAATTGTTGGTTTAGTTATGTTGCTAAAAAATGACCTAAGCTTGGGTCTTTATTTTTCTATTTGGTTAATTGCCCCCTACTTTGCTATCTCCGGTTTATCCCGGGTAATTTTCCCCAGATATTTAATATTTCTTGCAACCTTACTTACAATTTTTTCCGCTTATTTATTATCAAACTTAAGGTCAAAGTTAATCAGGTATGTTTTCTTAGTTATGTTTTTATTGATTTCTTTTTTTTATACATATGGATTTTATTTTAATCCTTCATTAATTCCATTTCCAGAAATTGATAAAGGTCAGTATGTTGAAGGTGAAACTGCTGGATGGGGTGCTCGTGAAATGATGGAATTTGCCAGGGGGAAATCAAAAGAAAAACAAGTGATCATCTTGGCTGAAGGAGACTTTGGTTTGATAGGTGATGTTTTAAATGTTTTTTTGAAAGATGATGACAAAATAAATATCCGCGGTTTCTGGCCGCTGGATGAAAAGACTTTATTTGATAACCAGAAAGAGCTAAAAGAGAATTTAGTTTACGTAGTATTTTCCCAAAGGAAAGATTTTCCAACAAATTGGCCTATCAAACTTATCAAAAAATATGATAAGCCTGGGTTACGAACAGCTTATTATTTATTTGAGTTAACGAAGTAATTTTTTGATCAATTCTGTCCAACAAACCCATATCCATAAGGGTAGACATTGTTTAAGAATTAAAACATTATTAAGGCTTTATTTTCGTTCTTGAGGTCTATTAAATTCTTCAGGAGTAACGAGTTTTAGAAGGCCTATATATCCAAGTAGCTCAGCGCCACCATCTTTTATATTTTGATGAGTTAGTATTTCAACAGCTTGATGACCTTTTAATTCTCTGTGTTTTTCCTGAAAGGCTAAAGCATCTTCGTATTTTAATGATGGGTCTAACAATGCTACTGCTAAACAACCAAGGCATGAGGCAGTAAAACCTCTATGTGCCATTACTGATGCGAGAAAGCCTATGTTCACAGACCCATTATAACATTATTAATCCCTTATAACAAATAATATCGTGTTACAACAATCTATCTCTTAAAGTAAGCCATATATCTTACGAATACAGAATCAAAAAAAACCATGATACAAAAAAATAGCTTCAAAAACATCCTCTCGTCCAACCCCATATGGGTTATTGGCATATTTTTTCCAACTTAATCGAGATTATTGAATTGTTATATTAAATTTTATGTTGAGGGCGCGGGCGACGCGCTCAAGGAGAGAAATTGATGGCTTGGCATTAGCTCCTTCAAGGCGGGAAATGACCGCCTGACCGGTTTTTACTCTTTTTGCCAGTTCTTCTTGGGTAATGTTTTGCTTAATTCTAGCCTCAATCATCTGACCGGCTATCTGAAATTCTGTCTCTGATTCTTTATATGCGCGACGATATTCAGGATCTTTCATCCATTTTTTATGCAATGCATCAGCGCTAATCCATTTTTTACTATTTATTTTTTTCATATTCTTTTAGATCTTTTATTAATCATTTATTCATAATATGATATATTTATCATAATTTCAATCTGTTTTATAATTACATATCTTCAAAACATGTCATTCCCACGAAGGTGGGAATCCAGACTAAAATCACTTTTTAAAAATGTAATTATAGACTAGATCCCCTTCTTCAAGGGGATGACAAACAGATTTTTTTATTCAATATTCTGGCTGTGTGTTGATTTATCTAAGCAGATGAGGCTTTGTGAATCGGAAGATGGGTTTGCCAGATTATACCGCCGACTATAAAGAAAAAACCAATATATTGTTGAATGCTGATCGTTTCTTTGAGAAAAAAAACCGATCCAAGTAATGAAACCAGTGCTGTTAACGGCAGAAAAGATGAGGCCACTGATACCGGTATTTTTTTTATTGAGCTATACCATAAAAAGGCAAGGAGTGATAAATACAAACCCAAATAGGAAGCTGTTTTCAAATTATTAAAATTAAACAAATTAATGATAGATGTGTTTGTTATAAAACTAAAAATTATAAGCATGACCCCTCCATAAAGATGCCTTCCGGCTAAGATAAGACTTATCTTTATTCCTTTGTTCAAAAGTTTTTTTGCTATAGCATGTGAAATTTGAAACATTAATGGTGACAAAAGGATAAGAAGATCTCCAAAATTAATGTTCATCCCCTCTTTTTTATAAACGATCGCCATCGCTCCGATAACCATGACCAAAGTCGCTCCGATTTGGCCGCCTCCTATCATCTCTCCAAGAAAAATTGCTCCGAGTATAAGAGAATAAACTGGCTCCACTTGAAGAAGCAACCCTGTATTGACACCTGATGTCAATTTGGTTCCGGCAAACAAAAATGCCTGACCGGCAGCCGTAAATAGAGCCACCGGAATCAAAGTTTTAAGTATTCTCTGTGAAAAAAGCTGCTTATATTCCTTTTTAAGGATAAGTTGGATAATAAACGGAACAGAGGCAATCAACATCGAAACACTTACTAAAAAAAGAGGGTCAAGACCAAGAACTATTTTATGGGTCAAGATCGGATACATTCCCCATAAAACCATGCCAAAGGTAAGTATTAAATATGTTATGTTGAATTTCATTTTGTCATTATATAAATTTTTTAGATATTTTTACCAGAAAGAGGAGTAATGCTATTAGGAAAGCAACTAGGCTGGTCAAGTTGCCGAACATCCTTATTAAAGTGTTTTTAAAGACAAACAATAGATTGTGTTTTCCCTCTGATACTAAAATTGTAATTAATTTGTAGTCGTTGTTATCATTTATTTTGATTTCTCTGCCATCTAGACTCGCCTGCCAACCCGGAAAGTTAAAAGTATTTAATCTAAATTCAACTGGGTTTTTTGATTCGATTTTAAATTCTTTTTTTGAAAACTCATTTATAACGGTTTTTACAATGGTTGTTTCTTTATCTGCGGATAAAACTTTGAAACTTTCTTTAATTAAATCTTTCTTGTTTAGCCCGATCGTTGTTGTTCCCAGTTCGGTTTTTTTTGTTTTGATTCCTACAGGCGCAAACTCAAAAGAGGTTTTGCTTACTCTCCAGGAAATTTCCTCAAAACTGATCAGTTTTCTTTCATCATATGTTTTTTCTCCATGGGGCTTAGAATAAATCAAGTACTTAACAACGGTAACCACCAACAATAAAATAATTATTAAATTAAAGATAATTTGTTTTACCTTGTTATTCTGTTTAATGATCTTTCCAAGATAGTAAATACCCGCAGCTGCTATTAAACTAATAAACATTCCTGTGAACGTTAAAAACCTCCATGGAAACTGGAGATACCAAAGGTATTTGATCTTATCCCAAATAAATTGGGAATAAATTGAGGACATAAATAGTGAAAACAAAAGCAAAAAAAATAAGAAGCTGTAGGTTTTTACTGATTCCCGTTTCTTTTTTACTAAAACATAAAATAAAAAAACTGCCAAAGAAAAAATTGTTAAAAAAATATGAATTTTGCCAAGTTGGAAGCTCATTCCATCACTGGGTCCTTCTATCGACCCCCCATACCCCCAAGGCGAAAACCAAAATTGGAAAGGGTAAATAAAATGAATTTTATAGCTAGCCAGTTCACCGGTCAAAATTGTATCAACTAGTGTATATTTTTTTTCAATTAGTGACGGTAGCCAAAAAAAAGCTGATAAACCTAAGGCTAATGTAATCCCGATCGCAACATTTTTTAAAAATAGCCAACGATTTTCTGAAAGAAAAAAATAATAAATAAAAAACAAGCCAATGAAAAAAAATGTTGGAAAAGCTATCAGTGGATGGGCTAATATCAATAGTCCCAAGCTTATGCTTAAGGGAAAAACCGTCTTAAAACTTTTATTCCTATAAATATTATCTAAGCCTAAAAAAATGAATGGCAATAAAGACATGGCGAAAAATTCCGCCCAGGCCCCTCTGATATAAATTGTGATCATCCGGTAGAAAAAAAATGTGAAAAAAGTCGCTGCTAACAATCCGGTCTTTTTATCAAAAAATCTTTTTCCCAACGAATACATTCCGATCGAAGAAATAAATGAGCCGGTGATAATCATTAATTTCAGAGACCAAAGTAGATTAAATCCTATCAAATGAAAAAATTCTGACACATAATAAATGAGTGGCGGATAAAAATTAAATAAGGGATAACCAAAATTAAAACCCAAGCCTCCTACCCAACGCGGATACAAATCGCCTTGCCTGATTGCTTGATCTAGGAGATAAAGTCTGGCAATATGTTGATCATCGTGAATGGAAAAATATTGATTATTCAAAAGGGCGAAAATCGCCAAAACTGTTATGAGAATAAGGATAATCAATTCAAAAGATAATAATTTTTTAAAGAATTTCATCTTTTTTATTATATCTCATATAAGTGTAGATATTAAACAAATAATGTCTTAATTGCTATAATTGTCCTACATGAAAAGGATAATTTTTACCGTTGTTTTGTTGCTGGTTATTTTTTTTCTTGGACGCAATCTTAATCCGTTTACGCCTACGATGTTTACCTTTCATGATGAAACTCAACCAGCCCGTGTACAACAGTTTGTTTTGAACTTAAAAAATCTTCAAATCCCCCCACGGATTGCTCCAGATTTTTCTTTTAAACTTGGTTTCCCTGTCTTTAATTATTATTCTCCATTCTCATACTGGGTCACTGGTGCTATTAGCCTATTTAGTATACCTATTGCATCGGCTATAAAGATTTCTTTTCTACTGGCTATTATTATTGGTTTTGTTTTTATGTTCAAGCTTACAAATATTTTTTTTGATTTTTATGTAAGCTTACTGTCAGCTGTTCTTTACATTACCTCTCCTTGGTTGGCCGTTGAAATTTTTATTAGAGGAAATATGGCGGAAACCTGGTTTATTGCTCTTCTTCCAACCACCCTATGGGCCTTGTATAAAAATCAGTCATCAAAATCAGCATGGTTTTTTTTATTAACTGCAACTGTGACTTCCTTTGCTTTGACTAGTCATAATGTTTTATCGTTAATCTTTCTACCGATAGTTTTAATCTATGTTCTTTTACTTCCCAACAAAAAGAAGGGAATTCTAACTGTTATTAGTTCACTTTTTTTGAGCGCTTACTTTTTTATACCTGCTTTGACGGAGTTGGGTCAAACACATGCATCAACAATCGCCAAAAGTTCAAGTTATTTAGATCATGCTCTTTGTTGGAAACAGTTATGGACTTCAATTTGGGATTATGGAGTTTCATTTAGTGGGTGCAAAGATAGTATGCCTTTTATGATCGGCAAACCACAAATTGTTTTGGGAATATTAGGGTTGTTTTTCTTGTTTTTAAAAATTTTTATTTTTAAAAAAAATAAAAATAATCCAATAATTTTTTTCTTTATCAGCATTACGGTACTAGCAATATTTTTAACTACTGAATCTGCAATTCTTATCAATAAGATTTTTCTACCAATTTTTTCTATGTTTCAATTTCCTTGGCGTTTTTTATCGTTTGGTTTATTCGGATTAGCATTTATGGCTGGCGCTTTTAAAATCCCAAAAAAATTAAAGAAATTTTCTCCTGTTTTTTTTATTGCTCTATCTATATTTATAGTTGTCTATAATTCAAAATTTTTTATCAAACATAACTTAACTTTAGAAAAATTTAATAATGATACTTTAAGTTCAACTCATGTTAAAAAGGCTGTTGCTTATAAAGTTTCCGAATATTTACCAGCCACGGTTGATTATAAAAAGTGGCTACTTTTGGAACCTCAACAAGATGGAAGCGAAAAAACAGACTCATTTTTGGAAGATAACCTGTTTATCCATTCGCTTGATCTCAGAAAAATTGATATCCAACAAAATACACCATTTTTTAAAAAGGCAGTTGTCGATTCAAAAAAAGTTGTGATTAATGTTTCCTATCTTCCTTATTGGAAGATTTTTGTTAATGACAAGAATATAATACCTGATAAACTAGACTACCTTGGTCGGCCAATATTAGACTTAGAAAAATCATCTATAATTACAATCAAATATGAACAAACTTTAATAGAAAAAGTAAGCAATGTTATTTCAATAACAACTCTATTAATATTAATTATATGGATAAGATTACAGAAGATATCAAACAGATAAAGCAGCGGGGAGTCTTAAGCGCCGGCAGCCTTCTTTTTCAAAGCGGTTTTTCGGCAGTTCTTGGATTTGCGGCTTTTTTCATATTGACGCTCAAATCCAATCTTTATCTTCTTGGGATTTACAACACTGTCTTGGCGATGATGGCTTTTTTCAATTATTTTTCTAGTCTTGGTTTGGCCGCTGCCATCATTCAAAAAAAAGATATTGATGAAAAAGATCTTAACACCGCTTTTATTATTCAAACTGCCTTGTCTTTTTTTATTATTATCGTTGGTTTAATTCTTACCAATTATCTCTTTGTGATCTATAAGGACCTACCAAAAAGCGCCGTCTATCTTTATTGGGCGCTTCTTTTTTCTTTCTTTTTTCTATCTTTAAAAACCATTCCTTCCGTCCTTCTTGAAAAAAAAATTCAAATATACAAAGTTGTTTTGGTTTCGCTCATTGAAAACGTGGTTTTTTATTCCGTTGTCATCGTTATGTCTTTGATGAATTTTGATATCTTCAGTCTTGTTGTGGCTGTAGTTGCCCGATCTTTGGTTGGGGTAATCCTTATTTTTATTATGAATCCTTGGTCGCCAAGATTGATCTTCTCAAAGTCTTCAGCTAAATCACTTTTATCATATGGCGTTCCCTTTCAGGGAAATTCATTTCTAGCTCTCATCAAAGACGATTTGATGATCATTTACTTGGGGGCTGTCATTGGCTTTGAAAAACTCAGTATTGTTACTTTTGCCAAAAAATATGCGGAATTTTCGATCAGATTGATAATGGACAACATTAACCGCGTTGCCTTTCCGGTCTATTCCCAATTCCAAAACGATAAAACCTTATTAAAGAAAAGCGTTGAGAAAATTCTTTTTTATGAAGCTCTTTTTATTTTTCCGATAATTATTGGTAGCGTTTTTGTCTTTGATAATTTATTGAAAATAATGCCCGGTTATTATGGAAAATGGCAAGTGGCTTTAATATCATTTTATTTTTTCTCTTTCTCTGCCCTTTTTGTTAGTCTCTACTCCCCTCTTATCAGCCTTTTTAATGCTATTGGTAAAGTAAAACTTACGTTAATAATTATGGTAATTCTAACGGCGCTTAATTGGATTTTTATTCCTCCTTTGATTAAATTATTCGGTTTTCAGGGCATTTCGATCGCTTTTTTTATCATCTCTTTTTCGTTTATTTTCGTTTTTATCAAAGCAAAGTCAACGGTCGATTTTTCCTTAAAAAATGCTTTCGGTGTGCCTATGATTTCTTCAATGGTAATGGTTGCTTATCTATTTTTAATGAAGTTTTGGATGAGCAAGGCCATAACCAATAATTTATTACTGACCGGTTTAATGATATTTGGATCGGTCTTAGTTTACTTTTTGGTTGTTTATAGAATTAAAGGTAGAATTTTTTTTGATGAAATAAAAAGCCTTATCAATACCCAGCGCAACTAAATTTGCGACCAAAAAATAAATAATTATTTGATGTTTTAAGTCTACTTTGTACTTTGCATCCCAACCCCCGAGCATAATATACGGATAATAAGAAAATAGTAGCCCTATCAAAAAAATGTCCATTTTTTTTATTAAATTTGGAAAAATTGGCAAAAATATAAATAAAATTAAAAAATACCAGGGCTGAATTTCTGAAAAAAAAGACAAATAAAAAAGAGGTACTAAAATTCCGATAAACGCCAAAACATTCAGCCATTTATTTTTTTTGGACATTAATAAGATCGGAAGCGTCGAATATTTAATTAGTCCGGAAATAATAAAAAGAGCTCTCGACCAAACTTTTTTATTGAATAACAAATAAATACCAACTAACCCCAAGCTCATGGCAATAAGATCATTATGAGGAGTTATCAATCCTTCAATGATAATCAATGGATGGGTGGCAACGATCAAAGCTTTGTTTTTATCAATTTTATTTACAGCCCAAACCGCCGCTAAATAAAAAAATGTAAAAGTTAATTTAAAGAAAAAAAGACTAAGAATAAACTTTCCTCCTGATAAAAATGATGGAATAAGTGTGATCGGCAAAAATGTTGGTCCATAAGGATAGACTCGATGGGTCCAGTGCATAAACCTGATCCAGTGATCGGCCGGAAAATCCAAAGCCCGGAAAAGATAGGGATTTTTACCATAAAAAGTCAGGATCTTGGCGTCAAACATATAGTTAAAAAAGTCATGGGACAAAAAAGGATAAGCTATTAATGATACAAGGCTTATTACCAAAGCTAGTTTTATCGGATCAGGTTTTATTTTTTTAACTAATAAATACAGACAAGTTAAAATAATTATTCCTGATACAAAAATTGTTGTTGAAAGCCCCCTATTGAAATAACCTATCTGGATAATAAAATTTCTAAAATTATCCCAAAGAGTACTGTTAAATAAAGTTAAATTTAGATCAACCAACGAATACGAATAAATCGAAAAAAGAAAAATGACAATAAAGTATAAGAAATATAAAACCATATAGTTATATTATAATAGATACAAATGATAGGTTTAATCACTGTCAGCTATAATCAATATCAACTTACCCGAGAATTTTTAGATTCTCTCGCCACTGTAAAAAACGCTAAGGATTTATCAGTTTACATAGCGGATGTTTCTACAAAAAAAGAAATCATCAAGATAGATAGTTACCCAATGAAAGTCATTATTAAACTTCTTCCAAATAATGGCTACGCTTTTGGTATTAACGAAGGAACTAAATATTTTATATCACAAGGTTTGGATAAATTCTGCGCTATTAACAACGATATTTTTTTTGATAAAAATTTTACTGTTGAAGCCGAAAATGGATTTAAAAAAGCTGATATCTTTGGTGGAAAAATTTATTATGCTCCTGGATTTGAATATCATAAAAACTATCAAAAAAAAGACATTGGTAAAGTCCTATGGTATGCCGGCGGTATTAATGATTGGAAAAATGTTTACACCTCTCATCGTGGAGTTGATGAGATAGATCGTCAACAATACAATAAATTTGAAGAGACAGATTTTATCACCGGTTGCATGCTTTTTTTTAATAGAAAGGTCGTTGACCAAATCGGTTTTTGGGATGAAAAATATTTTTTGTATTTTGAAGATTCGGACTTTTGTGAACGAGCAAAAAGGGCGGGATTCAAACTATTTTATAACCCAAGAATAGTTATCTGGCACAAAAATGCCCAGTCAACCGGCGGTTCCGGCTCCTCTATCCACCAAAAATATCAAAGTAAAAACCGCTTAATCTTCGGTCTAAAATACGCTCCATGGAAAACTAAACTACATTTAATAAAAAATTATTTTTTATCTTCGACCCAGATTTGCCATAAATAGGATTTAATATCACCTTCATTAAATGAAATCTTGTTATTCAGCCTGATATTCTCTCTTACTTCTTCTTTTTGTCTGATCAAACCATTGTTTTGATTCTTTATCCACAGATCCTTTGTTTGATAATAAGTGAAAATACTCCAAAAAACTATCAGTAGATAAATCGTGGGTTTAAATTTTAACTTGAACAATTTATTTTGCAGGTAATAAACGATGTAAACGATTAATAATGAATTCATAAGCATATAATATTCAGATGTTGTTCCCCCATAAAAAGAGTAGCCGAAAGCGGGAACAACAAACCACAAAAATATCAAATAACCGAGGATCTTTTGTTTTTTTACTTGTTCAAAAATTAAAGTCACCAAGAATATTCCCGGAATAATAAATTTGATAAAACTGTAAGTTTTCGGTAATGATAAGATCATCTGTAATTGAATAAAGGCATCATGAATGCGATACAAAAAAAATCTCAGATGGAACCCATCAATAAAATAATCCTTTAAAAAATTGTTGAATAAAATTGTATTGGTATTTTTTGATTGAAGATCATAAATCACGCTTGGTATTAACCAAATTAAAAGCAGAGGCAGACTTATTAAACCATAAACAAAAACCTTCTTTTTATCTTTAGCTAAAATGAATGAAGCTAAGATTATTAGAGGCAAAAAAACTACGGAAAAATGCAGATGAAAGAAAAATCCTGTCAAAAAACTTAAAACAAATATCCATTTATATTTGCTCTCGTAAACTATTTTATAAATACTGTAAAAAATTAAAGCGGCGACCCCAGGGATCGGCGAAACATTCCAGGCAGTCCGGTTAATTTCTATCAGATATTTATTTGTTGCATAAATAAAGATTACAAATAAAGCGGCTTTTTCACCATAAATTTTTTTAGTTACAAACAAAATTGCAGCAAAATTGAAAAGATTGACGATTATATTTAAATAAATTGCACCCACCGGGTCCAAATTAGTAAGTAAATAAAAAGGGACTAGCATGTAGTACCAGATAGACCCTAAATGAAAATGTCCAACGCCCGTTCTCGGACCATTCAATACTATCTGGCCTTTAATAATATCTCTTGTCTTCCATGCATCTCTCCCCTGATCCCAGCCAAAACTCTGAACCGATTCGATTCTGTAGAATCTTAAATACATTCCAACCAAAACTATTAAAAGGAAAAGAAGTATGAATTTATGCTTTTTAATAAATCCAAAGAATTTATTCATTTTTGTAATTTAATTATTATACATGTTAATCGTGGTAAAATTAATAAACAACATGGTAAATATAACAATTATAGTTCATACTCATAACGAAGAAAAAAATATTGAAGGTTGTATTAAATCTGCGAAATTGCTTACTGATGAAATTACTCTCGTTGACATGGAAAGTACTGATAACACTGTAGAGATCGCAAGAAGCCTAAATGTTTCTATCTTTAATTTTCCTAGATCAAATTATGTCGAACCGGCCAGAGAATTTGGAATAAAACAAGCAAAAACCGATTGGGTATTGATACTGGACGCGGATGAAAGAGTGACGGAAGAATTGGCGAATGAAATTAAATTCGTAATTCGTAATTCACAATTTTCTAATTATAAAATTCCCAGGAAAAATATCTTTGCCAACATTAAATGGTTTAAACATGGCGGCTGGTGGCCGGACCATCAAATAAGACTGATCAACAAAAAATATTTTACTAGTTGGCCAAAACGCATTCATTCTATTCCCCAAATAAAAGGCAATCTTGGATACCTAAGTAATCCTCTTTTTCATTATTTCCACGGAGATTTAAATAATATGGTTAAAAAGACTGTCATCTTTGAAGATATTGAGTCAGATCTATTATTAAAAGCTAAAAGAAATTCGGGAACAGGAATCTTCTTTCGTAAATATTTGGCCGAGCTATACCGAAGACTTATTAAAAATTTAGGTTTTCTTGATGGAGCCTTTGGTATAATTGAGGCAATCTATCAAGCTTTTTCAAAGACGATTACCTATCTTTTTCTCTATGAAAAACAAAATAAAGAGGGTCGCCCTCTATAATCCCTACCTTGACACTTTAGGTGGTGGAGAAAAACATATTCTTTCTATATTAGATGTTTTTGCAGAACAAGGATATGAAATAAATATTTTTTGGGATAAGAATTTATCGAAAAAAATTAAAGAACGTTTTGCACTTCAATGTATCAATACATTGAAGTATCTCCCAAACATATTTAAAAATAGTTCTTTCCCTTTACAAACTTTAAAAAATCTCTCTGTTTTCGATTATTTCTTTTATGTCGCCGACGGTAGTTATTTTTTTTCCGGAGCAAAAAATAATTTCGTTTTTTGCATGGTTCCTGATAAACGACTTTATAATTTAAATTTTTTAAATCGTCTAAAACTGTGGAACTATAAATTTATCAGCAACTCTCCTTACACAACAAAGCAGTTGACCAAATGGGGGGTCAATCCAATTACTATTCCCCCATATATTGACGATAAATTATTTACCAATAATCAAAATAAAAAAGAAAGGGTTATTTTATCGGTTGGTCGGTTTTTTTCTCATCTCCATAGTAAAAGACAAGATTTAATGATTAAATCCTTTAAAATTTTAAAAAGAAAGTCAAAAGAATTTGCAGATTATAAACTAATCTTGGCAGGTGGATTAATGAAAGAAGACCAAAAATACTTTAATCAATTAAAGTCTTTAGCTAAAAATGATTCTTCAATTATTTTTAAACCAAATGTTGAACTTTATGAACTTTATGAACTTTATGGACTTTCTACTTATTATTGGCACTTTACCGGATATGGAATTGATGAAGAAAAAAATCCTGAATTAGTCGAACATTTTGGCATTGCCCCTCTTGAAGCGATGATCTCTGGTTGTTTGACATTTTGCTATTCTGCCGGAGGGCCTAAAGAATTGATAATAGATGATAAAAATGGGTTTCTGTTTTCTGACGTAAATGAATTAATTGATAAAATCATTAGAATTGACTCAAATAAATCTTTAAAAGAAAAAGTTATTGAAAATGGAAAACAGTTCGTGAAAAAAAATTTTTCTTATCAGATGTTTAGAAGCAAAGTTATGGAGTTAATTAAGGTCCGTCCTAAATGAGGACGGACCTGATATAAGAGAGTCCCTATGAAATATCCTGTCTCAATCATCATCCCAGTTTACAAAAACTACGAGATGTTTTTCAAATTCTTAGAAATCAATAAAAAATATTTTGATGGTTGTGAGGTAATTGTAATGAATGATTACCCGGAGGAAAATATTTCCAAGCAAGTTAAATTGATCTATACCGAAACAATTGTAATTAATAACAAGCAAAACCATGGCTTCGCCGGGAATGTTAACCGTGGAATTTTAAACTCAACCAGAGATTATGTTTTTCTTATGAATTCTGACGTAGTCTTAAAAGATAATTCTTATTTAAATTCTCTAAAACATTTTAAACTTGATAAAGATTTATTTGCAGTTGGCTTTTCTCAGATTGAAAAAGACGGCAAAACCGTTGGAGCCAATCGTGCTTATTTTCAAAACGGTCTTATCAACCATTCCCATCAATTAGTCACTAGTCACCAGTCACTAATCACTAACTTTTGGGCTGAAGGAGGGTCCTCTATCTTCAATAAAAAATTATTTATTGAACTTGGATTGCTTGACGAACTTTATAATCCTTTTTACTGGGAAGATATTGATCTTTCTTACCGTGCTTGGAAAGCGGGATATAAGGTTTTATATTATCCAAATGTTAAAGTCGAACACCACCACGAATCAACCATTGGAAAATATTTTGATAAATCAAAAATACTAAGGATCGCTTTCCGCAATCAATTGATTTTTCATTGGAAAAATCTGACTGATAGGGATTTAATCTTCAAACATTTATTGAATATTCCTAAATTTATTTTTATTCCGGGATTTTTCGAAGCCTTTATAAAGTTGCTGAAAATTTTACAAGCAAGAAAAAAAACGATAAAATTGTTTATTAGATCAGATAAGGAAATATTAGATTTATTTACAGACTAATGTCATTCCCGCGGAGGCGGGAATCCAAACAATAGACTGGATCCCCTCCTACGAGGGGATGACAAACAAAAATATGTTGAAAAAATACTTAACACCAATTTTATTAATAATAATTTCTCTCCTTTCCATTGGTTTATTTTTTTACAAGATGAACGTCTCCCCTCCCGCTTTAAATGCCGATGAAGCGACCAATGCCTATGATGCTTATTCAATTTTAAAAACCGGTAAAGACCAATACGGAAATTTTATGCCTTTAAGGTTTAAATCTTTTGGAGATTATAAACTACCTCTTTTAACCTATTTAGCTATTCCGTTTATTAAAATATTTGGGCTGACAGAAACAGGAATTAGAATGGTCAATCTCCCTTTTGTCCTATTATTTCCTTTAATTATTTTCTTATTAACTCAAGAATTATTTAACAAAAAAAACGTTTCTTTATTGGCAGCGTTTTTTTCGGCATTTGCTCCCGGACTTCAACTACTTGGACGCCAGGCTCATGAAGGATATATGACTGTATTTTTTCTAACTTTATCTTTTTATTTATTTCTAAAATTTTTTAAAAAACAAAACGTTGTTAATTTTTTTATTTTTGATCTTTGTGTTTTAATCTCTCTTTTCGGTTATCATTTCTCCCGTCTTTGGGCTGGTTTTTATCTTTTTCTATTTTTATTCTTCGTGATCAAAAATAAATTATCCAAATGGTCTCTGGTAATTTTTATATTAGTAATCTTTCTTTTTGGAATTACTGATATCATTTATAAACCAACTCGTATCAAAAATTTATTATTTTTTAATAATCTTGGTTTCTCTTTAAAAATAAATGAATTGAGGGCTGAAGGCGGAAACCGTTTAATTTATAATAAATTATCAGTTGGGTTAAAAGACTTATCTAACGAATATATAAAATATTTTTCTCCACAATTTCTCGTCATCAATGGTGACGAAAATCCCCGATTTGGATATCCAGGAATTTCCCCTATAACCGCCCTGGAATATGTTTTTATTTTTATTGGGTTGTATTTTTTGTTCAAAAACAAAGAAAAATGGCGTTATTTAATTTTGTTGACACTTCTCTTTTCGCCTCTAAGCGCCTCTGTAAGTTGGGCTGGCCAATCAGTCACTAGATCCTTATTTATTTTTATTCCAATTTTTATTATTTCTTCTTACGGAGTTATTAATTTTGTTAATAAAAAATATATAATATATTTATTTCTTGTTCCTTGTTTTTTGCTACTTAGTTTTTATTCATGGGATTTTTACTTTAACCATTATCCAAAAAGAGCCACAGTTCTTCGGGGATGGCAATCCGGATATAAGGAATTAGCTGGTTATATTAAAGCTAATTACAATAGTTACGATAAATTTTATATCACTAAAAAAAACGGTCAACCATATATATTTTTACTTTTTTACCTCCAATATCCTCCGAATATTTATCAAAAAGAATCATCTTTATCAAAGCCTGATGAATATGGTTTCGGACAGATAGAAAAGTTTGATAAATATGTTTTTGATCTGCCTAATGAAAAAAATATTAAAAATTCCGTCATTATTGGCTTTCCAGACGATTTTTCCGATGCAGAGAAATTAAATACAAAGAAAATAAAGATTGGAAATGAAGAAATTTTCTATATAAAAGAAAGTGCTACAACAATGTTGTAAAAAGCATGAATTAATATTGGAACCGTCAAACTTTTTCTTTGGATCATTATTAGACCGTTAACCATGCTCAAAAGCAGATCTGTCACCATAAAAACCAAAAGCATTTGTCCATTTATCTTATTACTGGCAAAAAGAATGGGAACATGCAGGAAAAAGAACAATATGCTGGCAAAAAACGTTGAGGAATAAGCGTTTTTTGATTCTTCATAAAGCCGCTTCAGTATAAAACCACGGGAAAGAATTTCTTCTGTAATTCCTGTTGCTACAGCCGTCAAAACAATTAACCCGAATTGATTAAAATTGGGAAAGTGACCAAACAGGCCGACCTTTTTGAACCTAAGGTAGACGGAAAGCAAGGCGGTCAATAAAAGGATCAGACCGACCCCAAAACTAATAAAAAATTCTTTAATAAAACTTTTAAGGTTTTTATTGATAAATAAACTTGAAAGGATTTCTTTTTTTTCGACCGATTTTATATAGACTAAAACCGGTAAAACAAACACGACAGGTTTGGCAACAAATTCATCAAACCACTCGGGAAGTTTAAAATAAGTTCTATAAACGCTCCAAACAATGAGGATCACCGCCCAGAGATTTAAAGCCTTTTGGGTCGGAGTAACCTTTTTGTCTTTCATTAGTATGAAATTTACACTTTTTGAAAAAATAAATCAAGAGAGATGCTTTTAAGTAGTTGGAAAGACTTTGTCATTAAGTCTATCTATCTGCCTTTCATGATGTTCTAAGAGATCGTCATGCTCATCCACCTTTTTATCTAATTTATTACCTATATCTCCTACCATCTCTATGACTGTGATAATATCCTCAGACATAGTTCCGATACTTTTATTAGTCTTTTCCAAATCATCTTTCGTTGCAAATGCCATAGCATCATCTTTGGTAATGAAGACTTCTTTTAGTTTTTTGATGTCCTTATCAGTTATCATGATTCCATGATACCATTCAGTATTTTTTTGTCAACCAAATTTCGTTTGACAAGAAGAAGAAGAAGAAGAAGAAGAAGTAAAATTTTGTCTATGGTAGTAGTGTCCGTTCCCGTTTCAACTAGAATCAGAAGTGCATACGCTTTGACAAAAGCTGGTTTTGTTGATGGAAGAGCAGATATCCTTAAAGGAATACTTGATGGAAGTATACCCCCAAAACTTGGATATAGAGCCGTTAGTAGAATTGAAAGTTCATTAACAAAGAAAGGTCTTTATAAGCCACCTCTACGGGAAAAGGGGATGAACCGTCTAGATATTGAATTAAAAACTAGCTTAGATTTAATAGGAGTCCCAGGGCATTCTTCGGAAAGAAAATAAATAGATTAGATTTGAATATTTTTTACTCCAAAAAATCCTTTAATTTTCTTGCACGAGTCGGGTGTTTTAATTTTCTTATTGCTTTCGCTTCAATTTGACGAATTCTTTCCCGGGTTACCTTAAACTCTTTTCCAACTTCTTCCAAGGTTTTTGGTTTTCCGTCTTCCAAACCAAAACGCATCATTAATACCTTTTTTTCTCTTGGAGACAAGGTCTCTAGCACTTTGTTTAAAGCATCTTTTAATAATTCCCGTGAAACCTTATCATAAAGGGAAGGTTGATTAGTATCTGCAACAAATTGTTCAAGAGTTGCCTCCTTATCATCTCCAACTGGTGTCGATAGAGACCTGGGTTGCTGAGAAATTTTCATTAAATTTTCAATTTCCGGAACCGTCATAAGCATTTCCTTTGCTGTTTCTTTAACGGTTGGCTCACGACCAAGTTTTTGAGTCAATCGTCTTTGGGTTTTATAAAATCGATTGATATGATCAACCATGTGTACTGGTATTCTTATCGTTCTCGATTGGTCTGCAATGGCCCTTGTGATCGCCTGTCTGATCCACCAGGTGGCATAAGTAGAAAATTTATATCCGCGTCTCCAGTCATATTTTTCCACACCACGAATCAATCCTTTATTACCCTCTTGAATCAGATCTAAAAACGATAATCGTCTCCCTAAATATTTTTTGGCAATTGAAACCACCAAACGGAGATTGGCCTTAGTTAATTTATCTTTGGCCTCTTTATTACCTTTTTCATATTTTTTTGCCAGATCAATCTCATCGGCAAATTTGAGAAGCGGAGTTTTCCCAATTTCCTTGAGATACATTTTGATCGGATCGAGAGACTCACCATGTTTTAAAACTACCAAATGTTCCAGTTCTTTTTCTATTTCCTCAACCGTCTTCTGTGAATCGCTTTCTTCACGGGTTGAAATTGTTTCAAATATGTCTATTCCCTTTTTTAAAGCTTCATCAAAAAAACCGTCGATTTCTTTAATATGCTTCTCCGGGTAAGGGAGCACTAACAGAATGTCGTCTTGTACCAAAAATCCGTCATCTTCGCCTTGATTAATTAATTCTTTTAACGATTTTGGTAGGTGATGTTTTATCATAGATGCTTGTATTCTATAAAGAAATAAGTTTTTTTTCTACTTCTTTTAAATTTTGTGAGATTTTTATCAGTTGTTTTTTATTTTCCGGACTTTCTTCTTCAGAAAGAATTTTTTTTATTTCTCTTTTAAAAGAGTATCTTTTTATTTCGTTAATTAATCTATCTAAGCTTTCGTTTGATAGGCTATGATCAATAGACGCAAACAAAAATATTTCATCAAATATCGGTCGAAGTTCATCGGGTAATTTCTTGCCAAAATGATTGATATCTACTTTGCCGTTTTTATCCATTTCTTCAAAAAATAAACGGCAAATTTTTTCATATGAAGGATGCAAAAAATATTCTGGTTTCAAGATCTCAAAAACACTGTGATAAGTTATATTCGGTTTTTCACTTTGAAAAACAACACTTAAAACATATTTGTCAATTGTCAATTCCCTACTGTCTTCGACTGGTTTAGTATATTTTATTTTATTTAATGATACTTGTCTTTTTTTTATCTTTAATTGACTAATTAAATTCTCAATGGTATTTTCGGAAACTTCAAGAATGCCGGCTAATTTTTTGACATAAAAGGTTCTTACGATCGGATTGGAGATTTTTTCAATCATTGGAATAACTTCCTCACCTATCTTTTTTTTGGCAAAGGCCGATTCTTCCGGGTATTTTTTTTGAGCCGCCTCAATCAAAAAATCATAGATCGGCACAGATTTGGTAATTAATTTTTTGAATTTATCCGGATCTTTTTTAAGAGCTTCATCCGGGTCTTTGGCAAAATCAATTGTCACAACCCTTATTTCAAAATCGAATTTTTCCGCCTCATCTATCCCTCTTTTTATTGATTCTATGCCGGCAGTGTCTGCATCCATCATCAAAGTTATTTTATCGGTATAACGTTTAAGCAGTTTCAATTGTTCACTGGTCAAGGCCGTTCCTTTAATGGCAACAAAATTGGAAAAACCGTGCTGGAAAGGCGTAATCATATCAAGTTCACCTTCAACAATAAAAACGTTCTTTTGTTTTTTTATTTCTTCAATTGCCAAGTTAATTCCAAACAGACATTCTCTCTTATGATAGATTGGCGTTTCTGGTGTATTTACATATTTTGCCTCTTTCTCACTCCCCTCTAGAATTCTTCCGGAAAAACCAAGGATATTATTCCGACTATCTTTCAAAGGAAACATCAAACGGCCACGAAACCGGTCATAAAAACTGCCTCTTTCACTTCGAACGATTAAACCATTTTCAAACATTTCCTCTTCTTCATATTTCTTTTTTTTCAAAAATAATTTTAAGGAGTCCCATGAAGACGGGGAATAGCCAAGTTCAAATTTATCAATAATCGATTGATTCAAAAGTCTTTGTTTCAAATACTGACCAGCCTTCTTTCCAAAAGCAGTTTTATTTAAAATGTAATGAAAAAATTCGCCGGCTAATTGATTCATTCCTATATATTTTTCTTTTTTTTGCCAAATCTTGTCTTCAAAACTAATTTTATTTAAAGTCAATTTGACACCGGTTTTTTTAGACAATTCCTTTAATGCCTCAATAAAGGTAATATTTTCCCACTTCATTAAAAATTTTATTACGTCACCGCCTTCTCCACATGCGCCAAAACAATGCCAGATACCTCGCTCGGGAGAAACAACAAACGAAGGGCTTTTTTCTTGATGGAACGGACAGACGGCTTTAAAGTTGCGACCGGCTTTCTTTAAAGTAATGAAACCGCCAATAAACTCGACGATGTCAATTTTCCTCTTTATTTCCTCGATCTGGTTTTCCATCAAGTACATTTTAACACCTATTTGCTCTGAAGTTGCGCAAAAGGGTTGATATTTAATCTTTTATATTTTATATTAAATGTATGATTTATCTTTACCTTGACCGCAACACGATTAAACTACTTTATCTTAAAAAAACAATCCTTGGCCAACAGGAAACTCTTTATAACCAAAAAACCTATGAATCCGACCTGATTGATAAAGGAAAGATAATAAACGTCGATTTATTGGCATCAGCTATCAAAGAAGTAATTACTTCATCTAATAAACCGGTTGCTGATAATCAAATTTCTCTTATTCTTCCTCAAGAATTTTTTAGTTTTTTTCGCACCACCGTTCCTTCAGATATCGCTGCGTCAGCCCTTAATTCTTTTATTTCCGATAAAGCCCGTTCGATCTTGCCGGTTGATAATACTGATCTAGCCAGCGATTACTTTGTTCAGGAATCGGAACAGGAAAAAGTAGTTACTTATTTTGGTATCAACAGAGAAACTGTTGACAGTATTAAACAGGCTCTAACTTTGATCGATTTCAAAATCATTTCCATCATTCCCGATACAATGGCCTATTTTAAGTTATTTGAAAAAACGTTGCGAAAAGAGAAAAAAGAAACTATCCTTTATGCGGAATTGGGTGTTGATACTTTAAGCGGGTATCTGTTTGACTCTTGTGGTTTGATCGATGATAAAAAGATATCAATAAAATATTCCGGAGAAGAAAAAGTTGTTGACGTACTTAGGACAAAAATAGAGGAAATTTCTAGTGATAAAAAAAAGGTTAACCGGATTATTATTTCCGGGGAGAAATCTGACACTATCCGTCAGGATACCTTTACTAAATCAGTCGGGGTCTGGACTAATCCCTTAAAAAGGATCGTACCAACTTTTTATGAAAGTTATTTGAAAATGTTGATTCCCAAGGACGGAAAAACCTTTCCGATCCTTACCTACGATGTTTGTTTTGGCGCCTTTATACTATCTGAAGAAAACAAAAGCTTTTCGCTTTTGAAAAAGAATGTCATGTTGAGCGGAAGCAAGATTTCGTTGCCAAAAATGAAGATGCCCAAAAAAGAAGTTATCCTTTTTATTAGTTCTTT
>Ga0209211_10004740_pt1 | contig 20870 bp, 19 predicted proteins | sample RifGroA2_FD_183992 | JGI IMG/M metagenome (GOLD analysis project Ga0209211, IMG submission 183992) | Groundwater microbial communities from Rifle, Colorado, USA - Groundwater A2 (SPAdes) (version 2) | ecosystem: Environmental > Aquatic > Deep subsurface > Groundwater | place: Rifle, Colorado...
TTTTACCGACGCAAATTGGAAACACAATGTGATCTTTTTAAGCGATGAAATCAATTCAAAAGATATTTTAAAGCAGTTTAATATTAAGAATGAGATCGAACAGCTTTCTTATTACGATGGAGTGTTATTTTGGTCGGCTAACCTGTCTACAATCACGAGATCGACAATGTTAAAACTTTCCACAAGGAAAGAATACAAAGAAATGACAGTGAGAAACGTTAATACAACCAACAAAATTCTTGCTTTGATGAACGAGGTTGTTAAATAGGTAAAGACTATCATTTGGTTTTACGCTCTACCAAAATGGCTACTCATTTAGTCTTTGAGTTTGAATATTTACTTACCGACAAACCACATTGTTCGTACAAAACAGTTTGTGACTTTTTATTAGAATTAAAATTCAATCCCTTTAACGTTTAGTACTAATCCTTTAAAATTGGATTCTGCGTCAGAATCTACAAAGATATTGGTATCGTAATACTCAACCACAAAATGTTTTGCAACGTAATCAACAATTGAGTCAGCGGCTAGCAAGCTATATAATTTTATTAATCCTTCTGATGAAACTCCGAGACCATCTGTTTTTCTATGGTCATAACCTCCTCCATGCATACGTCCAGAAGTAAAAATCACCGTTTCAAAAAACCTTAGAATATGACCGCGATGAACAGTTGCATAGTCATCTGCCCTTAATTCTATCAAGTTTCTTCCAAATTTTATATCTCCTAAAATATTTTGATATTCAAAACTACCACCATAAGTACTTCGTTTTATTAGATAATGATCATCTGCTTCAACAGAAAATGAATAGCTAAAAAAATTAAAAGTTGATTTATTTGACTGCAAATCCAAACTGAAATTAAATGAATATCCAAGTCTTGCGGTTCTCGGCAAAGGGTCTTTTTGTTCCGAATCGGTATAAACGACTTCTTTACCAATGTTTAATAAAGAATAACCGAGAACAAAATCAACGTTCGGCTTAAGAAAGGAACCTCCGTCAAGAATAATTTTTTGGTTCGGAAAAAGCATGTCTGAAAGTGGTGCAACAATCATTAATCCAAAATCGAAAGCTGTACCATCATAACCGTCTGGATCAACTTCTTGTATAATTGGAGAGTCACCGGGATAGGATTGATATGATTTAATCGAGAAGCCGAGATTGAATTTAACCAAATCCCCATATCCAACACCGAGACTAAAACAGTCAAACTTGTCATAACTTTCATATCTTCCTATCGGATCGGGACTATCGGGACCTGTTCTTACAAATTCTCCATAAGAAAATTTATTATGAAGATAACCAACACCGATGGATAATGGTAAGTAATTATTTTTCTTTTTAAAATTATATCCTGCAGCTAATCCAAAAGATCGAAAAGAGAGATTCGGGAATATATTTTTGAGCCATTCTGTTTTCTGCGGCATATATGAAATGGATAAATTGTTCTCAAGAGAAAAATATCCCAGTTGTGCCGGGTTGTAATAAAAGCCCATAGCCTCCTGCATCGGACTTGCCGTTCCAACATTACCAGCTCCAATAAACAGCGGGGATTGCTGTAAGTACATCGTTGTCATGGCAGTCTGCCCTTCGATTGGTTTAACTAACAAAAATAACAGTAACAACGAACAATATTTTTTTGCCATAATGATCTCCTTGAATTTATTAAATACTTTTCCGCACTTTTTTTAGTTGTAGTTATAATTTAAATAATGATTTCCCTTTAGAAAGAATATTGATCCCAATCGTTAGATCATTATGCCAATGGGCTCCAATCTCTCCCTGAGGCTTTACTTTTATTATACATGGATGATAATCGCCGCGGAAATTCGTTAAGACAGCATCAATTGCAATCCCTTCAAATTTGTCAGGATAGAAAAGGTAGAAATAAACTAGTTCTACTAAAGTACAACCGATTTCATCCTCATCGAATTCACTAATAGCCATTGCAGCTGTATGTGTTGAATATCTTTTTGAGTTGTGGGTGAAAAAGAGATAAGGTCCTTTATTTTCGCCGGAGATATTTGTCAAATCTTCCGGTTTTAAATAGTTTTCTAACCCTGCTTTCGAAATCAATTGTTCTGTCGGGATTCTCGGGTCAACAATAACCGGAAGATCAAATCTTTTTCCATCGTGTAGCGGGATGAGATTATTGAATCGAAATGAATGGAGATATTCTACTTCTGAGAGATTAAGCAGTTTGTGAAAACCAAGTCTGAATAAAACGTCGATTTGTTTTGATATCTTTTGTTTTAACAACGGATGAATCCCTTCTTGCTGATAACGATGAAATAGTTTCTGTTTTTCAATACCTCAACCACGCAGCCACACCTTTTTCATCGCTAATTTTTTTTAATTCTTACTTCTGATTTCTATTGTAATTTTTTCAAATTAGAAGTTTCATACAACATACCACCATCCACCGGATGCCATTGCGGATTAATATCAAGATATTCCGGGTATCCGTAAATTGAATTATATCGTATCACCAACGAATCATAGTTCCCGTATTTTATCATCCCGAACAACGAATCGATTGTGAAGTAATAAGGACTAGTAACAACACTTGCGTCGGATATTTTATTAATCACCGATATGGTGTCCGAACGGACGGTAATCCGCACAACTTCTCCACCATCGGGACAAAAACATGCTCTCACTTGATCGATAGTATAATCATGAAGATTTTTCGAACGCCATAACTCATACGGTGTTTGAGGTGGAACCTCTGTGACTGATTCTTTTTTGCATGATAAACAACTGAGCAAAACGATGAGAAATACAAATACCTTAGTCAAATTGTGCTCCTTTCCATAAAAATTATTCTGCAAAACATTTTTACCGGTTTCTTAGGCGGTTAATTTATCAACCGCCTGAGAAAAATATATCTTACTGAATTAAATTTAAGAGAAAATGCTTTTACTCGAAAGATAATTCGTAATAATTTCTATCGGAGAGGATACACTAATTTCCCGCCAAGTAGTCAGTAGCTCATTCGTTAAAGCCGCTAAAGCAATTGACTTATCAGTTAATACCTTTAGCATTTAGAAAAGCTGAATACTTTTTATCCGAATCCAGAATATGTTCAACTAACCACTTCTTCAAAAAGTTCATTAACTCAAGAGAAAGTAAAGAATTTCCGCTCTTAACTTTATTACGGAATACTTGAACTTGCTCCATCAAATCGGCATGAAGTTTTGCATGTGTTTTATGGTCAGGATAATTATTAATATTGAGTAACTTTTCTTCAAAAGAGAAATGGAAAACGGTATAGTCTAACAGTTCAGCGAGTAATTTTTCCACCACTTCTTTCCCCTTCCCTTCTTTCATCTTATCATGGAGTTCGTTAATAATATTTACTAATTTTTTATGCTGAACATCTATCTCTTTCACTTTAACAGAGTAGGTTTCATTCCAATTAATAAGTGCCATAAGAATCCTTCCAATAATTTTGAATATAATTTTCCATCTTTATTATCGGAAGAAGGGGAAAATACTTTACTCAACGGAATTCAAAGTCAAGATTTTACGGGAACATCTTTTTGCATTAACTAATTTGCCTTTTAGGTTTTCCTTTCAATCCCCACAAAAGCAATCCACAGACGACTATCATAGAAAGAGATAGTGAAATTAATCCGAATTTGATAATGATCTCTTGCCAAACTGAGCCATGTAAACTTCCGGCGGCAATCGGCATCATTTCTCCACCTGCACCCCAAACACTTGCTAAAAGTGTTGTGAACCAATTTGTAAAAGTGCCGAATAGTGCAAGGCTGTAACACCATTTATAAAGTTTATCTGTTAAGATTATCTTCGGCCAGATCAGTCCAATAATTGCTAATAGCATGCCGTTCATCGTCCCTTCAAGGTGACTCGACAATCCCATTCGTGGATTTTGCAATAATGGAATTATAAACCCGGTAATTAGTCCCAATAAGAACAACAAAATACCTGAACGAATTAATTTTCTCCCGTAATCTAAATGTGTATCTGTACCCAATTCCGTTACTCCTTATTTATTATTGATGAATCGATGCACAATCATTTTCAATCCTTGAAACAGATTGAAAACATTGTCCTATAATCATCATAACAAATAAAATTGCTTTCGAGTTCGCTAGTTATTCAAAGACAACAACCAAATTATTCTTTTTTATATAACGCTCTGATTCCATCCGATATTTCTTCAAAATCAGCGAGTGTTTCATCACTAAAACTTCTCATCATTATTTTTTTTCTTTTTTCTTTTTGCGATTTCACTGAACTGAAAAAAGATTTTATTCCACCTGCGGGACTGATATCATCAATTGCTTTAAGTACCGATGAACAATACTCTTTTAACTCATCGTTCACTTTTTCATTATTTGAATAAGCTTTTATTGCATCATCAGCTTGTTTGTTGGTTATATAGGATAAGGTTAAGATTATGGTTTTAATTGTCCTATCATTTTTTTCTGTTGAAAGTCTGGCTATCAGAGAATCAGTCATTAGTTTTTCATCTGAAGGAATTACCATATAAATAAAACAATAATTTTGATTAAGCGTTAAAAAATGATTTGGAAGGAATACTGAAAAGTCTGGGTAATCTAAAAAATGGAGCACTGCTTTTGATATATCAAATCCATCATAAACGAGCATTTGCAAATAATACATGATATTCAGTTTTGGGAGTGATGATAAATCTGCCCGACTTAAATAATCGATAAAATCAATTTTATCTTTATCATCATCCGTTACAGTAAGTAAAAGTTTGTGCCCATCGTAATAAAAAAAATTCGGGTTCGTAGGATCTTCCAATTCCTTTTTCAAAAGCGGAACAAACTTCTCCTGATCATCCTTTACCTTTTCCCACAGTTGGTCTATTTGCTTCGTATAATTTTGAAGTTCTAGTTTGCTGAGAGTTCTAATATCAACATCGTAAATTCTTTGAATTTCTTTATGAAATTCAGTTTGAGTTGTTTGACCGTTTATCATTATCGAAATCGAAAGAATAACGATAAACAGCATGTATCTCAAATATTTCATATTTATCTCCTTAAATTCTAACCTCGTAGAGCTTGTCGGCTCAGAGGTGGATTGAAGAACCCATACTTTTCGTTAAGGTGTACCTAAAACAAATTTAAATGGGACTACTACCCAACAATCAACCGGGTCTCCATTTCTAGTTGCTGGTGCAAATTTGTATTTCATAGCCGCTTCAAGGCTAACCTTATTAAATAGCTTATCAGAAGTCTTTGCGACATATGCTCGTTTAACCTTTCCTTCTTTTGTGACGTTTAACTTAATGTAGACTTTTCCTTCCTTATAATGTGAAGACGATTCTACTTTAAATGTTGGATAATCCGGTTTTGACTCATCGATTATACTCGGAGGGATTTCAAAGTTCATATATTTTGTTGTGTCCTTTGAAGCATTAAGCTCCTTAATAATAGAGGTAACAGTCAAGGTATCTTCATCCGGATAAAAGGCTATTTCATCAGTGGTAATAAATTTGTTAGCTGTACAAGAAGAAAAGAAATAGAGTAGAAAGATTGTCGCGATTGATAGCTTTTGCTTCATAGATTTATTTTCCCTTTTGATTGTTTTATTACACTTCATTGTGAATTACCATAGAATTATTTGTCTAACCTCTCTCTCTTTCTGGTGCTTGGCTCCTCTGGCCAATTCCAGAGGAAGAAAGAAATTCGATGTAAGATAAAGAAATTCTAACATTTAGTTTAGGTTGTAAATGTTAACAGCTTTTTGCAATTCGGTCCCTTTGATGAGGTGTGGAATCCAGCCAAGTACAGCAACTATAGCTCCGGTAGTAATTATTCCTTCATTCATTCTCTCCTTTTTAATGGTTGCAACACCTCCAATCATTATTGCCAAACCACTGCCAACCAATCCGTATTGAACATAGTTTAATGTTTGGTAGATGGAAAGATGGCGCATACTTTCAGCATTATCAGCCAATGCTTCTTTGAGATTACTATAGTCTGCATCCAAGATATCGCCCCCGTTCTTAGAAAAATAACTTAATGTATAGGTATTAAAAACATTGGGAGTTGAAAATGTTTGGGTACCCCGTGGAGTATTATATGAGATCTGGTTCCCACCCGACCATGAGCTTTTCGTTTCTTCGAATAGATCGATCCTCCCTTCTACAGTTCTTTTAACTATTTTTGTTTCTGAATCGGCAACCCTGCCAAAGTAACCTTCACCGTTCTGAAATGATTTAATTTTATTCAACGAATATTTGATTGTATCATTGAACATGAGATAAGTTGTACTAAAAACAGGATGTTTTAGTTCGACCTTTCCGGAGATCTTTTCCCCCGAAGATAATTGAATGTGGCTGCCTTCACTTTGACCGTTAAGACAGACTGTTAAGAAGCTAATGATACCTAATAATATTACACATTTGTTTTTCATTTACGTTATCCCTTTATTTATTTTTATTTTTACTACTCTGTTTTAATCCTCAACGCTTGGTAGCAAACCCGAATAGTTGCAATAACTTTTGTTTCTTTCCTTTATCTGTTGTTTAAGGTTTTACTTTCCCTCTTATTAAGGTACTTTTCCCTTCGGGGGTTTGAACTATAGCAAATATAACATCATCAACCATCTGAAGACCGAAAATATTTCCACTAGTTGAAAAAATCTCTTTTAACTCGCTTCCGTTATAATGGACTAAATATTTCATACCATTATAATTGTTGCTTTTTTCACACAATAACACCATATCTTTTGAATTCTTACCGACTCCTTTCCACACACGATATTCTGTCTCACTAAAATCTTTTATAGTAACAAAATTTCCATTTTGTAACTTTTTAATTGTGTTGTCACCAATAAAATAAATATATCCTCCAACCGTAACAGGATACAGAGAGTATGATTTCGTAGCGAAAATTTCTTTTAAACTATAACCATTAAATTCAAGTATTTTATATCCGTTGTTAGTTACCGAGACAGGATTCGTTGTTGTGTCTATTAAAACTTGTTCACCATAAATATAATATTTGCCGTTTCCTTTTGTATCTCTTCTAATGCCGTAAAAGTTAAACCCGTCTGTAGGTAGGTCTAAAGTTTTCCACTCCGTCCCATCATAGCTCAAAATAAAACCAATATTCCGGCTAAAGGATTTTGTAAAAGCTACTCCGACACCATAAATATTATTGGGTGAGTCTCCCCAAACATCATTTAGATAAGCATAACTCTCAACTTTCTTATATTCATAATGTCCAAACTTACTCCATCTACTTCCATTATATTTGAACATATCGACACCGTAATAATTTCCGTTTGCTGCCATCCAAACATTCTCTTTATCTACACCACCAAGAACGTCATATGAATATCCGGTGACTGATTGATCCTTTGACCATTTCCCATTATTGTAGTGCCAGACCTCTCCATAACCACAAGCCCACGCATCATCAGCAGAACTTGCATAAAGTCTATAGAGAGAATGATCATAGGTTACATTAGTCGTGTCGATAGTCCACTCATAATTACTGCTTCCCGGAATATCTTCAACCGGACCAACTAAATTTTTATTACAACTGAGAGATAAAAAGACCAATAGAGCTAATAAAAAATAGTTCTTCATAAAACCAACCCTTTATATTATTGTGTTTATTTTGTTACTTAAAATGACGTTCTATTACGTTATTGAATTGTTTGATCACATCGCCTACTAAGATTTCTAATATTGTAGTTAAATACATTGCTAGCAATTCCAATTCCTTACACACTTACCTGTCCGCTTCTGACAGATTTAAAACGTTAAGCTTTGTGTTAGTTACTTACCGGACCAAAAGATAATTTTAGCATAAATAATTCTTTTGCCCCCACCCAGCCTGGATTGATAACCGGTCTGGAATTTAGCGGTTCATATACAATTGCTGAATTGATATGGAATAAATCGAATACATTTATTCCGCAACCAACATAAGCATTTAGAAAAACATAGCTAAAATTATGTGTTAACCGGTTGTACGATTGATCGTCACTGTTCCAATATTTGCCGTTCGTTAAACCGAAACCAAATCCGTAAAAAGAATTAAAGAAAGCACTATTTGAATAATAATATTTGCCATCAATACCGTACTTAAATTCATCTGCCATGTGTATATCGCCATTCCATTTTACATATTCAACAGTAACTGCAAGAACATTTGGGAAATATAATTTTTCAGTTTGCCTGCATAAAGGGAAATCAATTTTAATTGAAAATTTATTATCCGCATTACTAAAACCCGTTCCGTATAAATACAAATATGTACCTGATTTGTGGTAGAATGACAAATCGTCTCTTTTCAAATCTTCGTCGTTCATCCCTTTGAATAAGCCGTATATTGAACCGGAAAGAAGTCCAAGAGATCCGCCAACGATCGGCATAAACATAAATCCTATTCCCATTTCATCTTGAAAATCTCCTTTCACCCATAACACTGAATACAAACTAAATGCCGCTGCTGCTCCGGTACTGGCATGTAATATTCCATATTTTAGCGGCTGACTTATTTTATAACTCATACCATATTTATCATAGAGCGCCGTATCAGAAGGCATTATTTTACTTTCCAACGTAGTTAGTTCTGTTTGAGCTGTCGAAACGTAAGTAAAAAGAAGAAACGAGAAGATATATATTATCATTGATAGTATTGAGTGTTTGTTTATGAAACTTAAAGGCGTGTGATGCAAAACCCAACACTGCCGTATTAATTATTTAATTATTCCCCTTTTGATACTCTTTTTATTGATCCCCGTCTGAGCCGGGCAGGCTCTACGAGGATCATCTTTTACCGGTTTAATTCTTTTCTACAAATAATAAACATCTATATTGTTTTACAAGCGCAAAGTTTTCTTAACTCCGTTAGGAGTTAAATATTTGTAGAAACAAGCTCCCTACCTAACCAGAGCGCCTTAGGCGCTCCATATTTTATTCTGATCTTATTACTCGCAATGCAAATTAATTACACCACATTGTCAGCTATATTTATTTTTCTCTCGTTTATCCGCTTAAACCAAAGGCTGATAAATCTAGCGGGATTCTTTACTTATTTAGAATGTCATACCAACCAATATCGTCACTGTATTTTTTCCCAAGATGTAATGCAGTTGTAGCAATCATTGATTAAATTATCATTTGTCCCTTCACCTTCTAAAAAATTTTTGATAGCTAAAGTATAAGTGCTCAATTTATAATTCATCCATTCAGAATTATTTTTCTCATTGAATTTTATAATTAATGTATCGGATTGAATTCTATAACTACCAAAATATATATGGCTACTACTTCTCTCCGAATTGGGAATGTAAATTATATTTCCATTATTTTTTATTTCTAATCTTCTAATTTGGTCACCATAATCCATCCATAATTTTTTATTAATCCAAACACCTACTAATTCAGGATTTAATATTGAATTTTGGGGGAATTGGGAATTGGTTTTATGAAAATCACTATCAACATTCTCTTTTTTAATAATTGTATAACAGCTTTGAATAAAAAAAACTAAGATAACTATTGAAACGAATGATATATGATTTCTCATTTTATTACCTACTATATAACGGCGTGTTAAGTTAAAACCCAACACTGCCGTATTAATTATTAAATATTTACAATTACATTTTATCTCAACATCCACAGTAACGTAATATCAGCGACATTTATTTTTCTCTCGGCTCTTTATTTTTAATGAAGTAAGTCCGTTCGTTATTATTTTATAGGCAAATATAATTATTGATGCTACAAAAAGACCAATGATGCAAATGTTAACTACACCACTTGCAATTAAAAACAATATCCCGTTTCTATCAATAAATGAATCATTGAATATTTCCGTTTTTGTAGAAATTACAACAAAAACAATTGTAATGATTGTTTCTAACATAAATATTTTGAATTTGGTCAAATCTAAAATCCAATTGTGAAATAGAAGAAGGGAAAAATAATTGCCTATTGAATAACTTGTAATTATGGGAAAAGAGAAGAACATACCCATAATAAAAGCACCAGATTTCCCATTCCATTTATAATTATCACCACCATTAAAGAAATAGATATTTATAAAAAGAATGCTCCACATTACCACCAATAAACTCAAATAGTAAAAAGTCGCTTGAATCAATAAGTTTTTATTTATTTTGTTCATTTCTTCAACAGGCTAACTATTAAATATACTTTTGCGTTAAGTTAATTAAGGAATGTGTTAATGCATGTGCTGCATCTTATCATTCCAATTCTTTTATTTTTCTTTTCTAAATACACAATTGAAAAATAAGTACTTTATGGTATAGTAACTAAACTCAATTCCGTCCTTCCGGTTATCTTCCCCCAAGAATGATAGACGTGGGAATTGCGTCCATCATCCTTTTAGGGAAGGTGTTGCCAAGGGGCGTGGCAACTATTTTGTTTTCGGTTTCCTTACCGGTTTCTTACGGTCGGACTTGCGTATGCCGCCAAGCTGTTCGTACTCGTCGGAGTTATCTCCAAACAAGAGGAAGATTGCAAGCAGCCTATCTTCATTTATTTGCTAATAAAAAATTCTCTTAATCATAATCATATTCCTAATCTTAATCTTTTTTTTACATCTAGGTATAGATTAAGAAAAAGATTAAGATTACGATCAAGACGTAATTGAAACGTTTGTGTAACGAGATTTAAAAATTTATTTTGATTTATTTGGCTTGGGTTAAGAACTAACTGCCCCTTACTGTAAGCGCATTGTTGCGGGTGTTTCGGCTTAAGCAATTAGTTCTCTACTTAACTGTATTTGTTCTTACAGTTGGTAATTTTTAGGTGTATGTACATTAAACAGAACCTCCGTAATGTTGAATGAAAACCATTTTAGTTTTAACCCCGCCTTCTAAACTTTCGTTTAAATGCGGTTGTTGGAAACAAAAATAAAAGAATGTTTCAAAAAAACAAAACTAATTTTTCTTCACCTTAAAAGAACATGGATGAATGGATGGATGAATGAATGCATGAATGGATGAAAGGATGAATGCAGATGAATAGATGCATGCATGCATATTATCCTCAGTTAAATTCTTGTTTTTTTGGACATGATTTACGAACAAGGATTAACGAACTGCGATTTTTGATTTTTTCAACTTCTAAAATCAAAAATCGTTAATCCTTGTTCTGAGATCAAAAAAGTATTGGTTGGCGGCTTCGCCGCGCTAAGAATGCATGGATGCATGAATGAATGTTTTTCATTCAACCATCCAAACATTCAATCATTCTAATATTATAATTTGATTGTGTTTAACCCTACAGCCTCTTTCCCCTCATCGGAATAAAATATAACACCGCCCGCTAATGTGGTTTTAACCATGCAGCTAAAGTAATAGCTCTTTGCGATTTGTTATAAAATGCATAATCCCCTTCCACCTTTAAAATAATTTGTTGATACTGATTAACCTGCGGACGAAAAAGATAGACGGAATACGTTAGTTCTCCCATATCAGCCCCTTCTTGTGTAGTGTCTGAATAGGCTGAAGTTGTTACCTGGTTGGCAAGATTGTGGCTCCAGTTTAGACTATCGCTATGGATTGTTTTAATGTAAGTTTTAGCATGTCCGTATTTTGATTGGAGTTCACGTTCTGTATAGAGACCGTCAGAATGGTATAAGTATGGGGTGCTGTCTTTTGCGGGATTGTACGAATATTCTTTACCGTCCTTATCGATCATTACTCCTTGATAATTTATTCCCCATGCGTAATTCACATATTCAACTTCAAAGATTATACTGCTGCCATTTGGGATTTGATCGTTTACACTCGAATCCTTACACGAAAAAAGGAGAAGCGCTAACAACATCGGGATTATTTGTTTCATACTACACCTTTTACCTTTTAAACGGAAAAGAATAAATACTACAACTTTAATTCAGTTCAACACTCCGGCATTGCAAATAAATGTCAAATATCTTTTATGAAATATAAATATTCATCTGAATAATATTCTACATTAAAAAATAGTTATAACACAACACCAATTGCAGAAGTAACAGAAATATCCTTAAAGGCATTATAACTCACGTCAATTCTAATTAGTCCGAATATTCTTGATATCCCCGCATACATTTCCCAATAAGGTTTATTTATTGAACTCCCGGGCAAATTGCCGGAACGGTTCCAAGTATTTAACACGCTGCCGCCGGTAATAAAATCGAGATACAGATTAGAAATAAAATTCAACCCAAGCGCCTGAAATGGAATTGAACGCCAGTTATGCTCAAAGTGTACTGCTGCCATTTCATTCCCGGTATAGTAATAGGGTTTTAATCCTTTAAACGCTCCTGGCGGTGAAAAGAAATCCAACGCCGTATTCGGGTTAAATAAATGCTGCGGTCCATATTTTCCTGTAATAATTCCTGCGTCAACAATCATTTCTAAATAAGGAGCAATAAACAATTCCTTATAAAAGGTTTTAGTTTTAAACAATCCCGTAATCCTGAATCTTTTATAGTTAAAATCACTTGCAAATCCCGGATTTGAAAAATCTACCTTAGCGCGAATTCCATTTTCCGGTATAAATTGAATCTCCATCGGGTCCTTTCCCAAAAGTACTTCTAACGAAACTTTCCTGTCGCTCCCTTCAACTATTTTCGGATTTTCTTCTTGAATCCTGTTCACTTTAAAAATACTTTGATACTTCATCGCAGACAGAGAATATTCTTTCTCCGAAACAAAATCAAATCGAGCAGAAAACCCTTTACTGAAATTTTTCGTCATCCCTAAACGTATTCCTTGGGCTAAATAATAATTGAAATGATCATTGAAACCGAAAGTTACGGCTATTCCGTTTAGAATATCCGGGTAAGGTGTATATTCATCCCACTGTTTTGATTTATTAAAAACACTAACTTCAAATGCGCTGATGTAAAAATCTTTTGGCTCAAAACGAAGCGACAATTCACCTTCGACTTTTTCCCTTCGGAAAGTATAACCGCCGGAAAGATCGATCGAAAGAATTTTTTGGAAAAAAGATGTATTGATTTTCGGTCCCAGCAATATTCCCGTAACACGGTTATTCCCAAACGTGATATGCTTAAATACAAATCCGGATACAGATGATAAAATACTTTTAGTAGTATCCCCGTCTTCATCCGGAATGAGTGATGAAAGCGCCCCCTTTATTTTGATTATCTTCTCCAAAGTTTTGGTGCTGTCCAAAGTTGCATAAGCTTCAGTTTCACTTTTAGTTAAGGGAATGGGTTGCAGTGCTTTAATTTCCTCCCGAGATAGTTCATACGGCTTTGCGCCTTTGCCCGATGTGTCCGGGGTAAAACCGCCATACTTTGAATGCACCGCTTGTTCTATTGAGTCCGGAATTGAACCGTTAATTTTGTATTCCGTAATGCTGCTTACCTCTTCCCACTGCATTTTATCTAATGCGAGCAGTCCTTGAAAACTAAACTCAAATCCCGATTTGGTTTCAATGTAATTAGGGAACCAGTAACCGTTGTACTTTCCAAATTGCTGAACAAATTTTACGGAAAGATCATTCACAAAAGGAAACCGCACTCCTTCATTTATCTCAAGGTTAACGCTGTTCACCGCATACATTCCGCTCTCAATGGTAATTTCTCCCTTAAGTAAAGGTTGAATACTCGAACGGGGAATTACTTTTATGCGGTAAACATCCCCGGATGCAGATTCCGATATATCGATCAATTTATAATCATAATAATCAAATGCATTATCGGCAAGGGGCAGATAAATTTTGTTTAGGATCAACGTTAACGTGTCTTTGGAAAAATCGATGTAATAACTATCCGAAATATTAAAATCCATCGAATGAGTTTCCTTCTTTTGATTCTCCGTTTTATGGGTGGATAAAATAAACTCCTTTTCCCATGAACCAATCTTGTTATATCCCTTAACAAAAGTTTCCTCAATCGCCGCAACTTCTCCCGCAGATTTCATTATTTTTTTTGCATAGGCGTTGTATTCAAAATTTACTAAACCTTTTCTATTCTCTTTTTTCCTTTTGATCGCTTCACGGATCACTCTATAAGCGATATTCTCACTCGCTGACACAACCACCTCCCCGAATTTCAACGCTTCGGGTTGTAAATTTACTTTTATGTTTTTTGTTCCGGGGAGAGAAACGGAAATGGTATCGGTTTTATAACCAACGTAAGAAAAAATTAATTTATAATTCCCTGCATTTAATTTTAAGATGAATAGTCCATCAAAATTGGAGGTGGTTCCGTTTGTTGTTTCGTCAATGCGGATACTTGCATAACCGAGAGGTTTGTTGGTTTCTCCATCGAGGATAGACCCGGTGATCTCATATTTCTGAGCAAAAGTTGTGCTTAAAAGGCACATAAGGAGGAGGAAAGTTTTTTTCAAAGTAAATCCGATCAATAGGTGTTTTGAAAAAAAATAATTTAAATGTTAAGTGATTCTCTAAATTGTTCTACTGATTCATATCGAACCGGTTTTGTTGCAGAAAGATTGCAGCGCTAATTCATTACGTGGTAAACCAGAACCAAAGAGTTATTAAGTAAGTATTGAATGACTACAATACTGAATAAAAGACATTCATCCATTCATTTTCATTCATCCATTCAGTTATTCGTTTTTAACAGTTTAATATTCTTCCCATTCTGCTCATCATATTTTACTACTTAAATATTTCAAAAGTCACCCATTCAACGCTTCCACAATTCAACCTCCTCGTCTTCCCTTCTACTTAACTTCCTTAAGACTCTCTAAAAAAACATTCGCATTAATAAATCCTGTAAAACGATGGACTTCATTCCCCTTTGAATCAATAAGTATAATTGTAGGAACTCCGATGATCTTAAACTTTGTCCGCAAAGCGTCAACTTCCGGAGAAACGGATTTCGTCATATCAGCTTTTAATCCTCTAAATCGTTTTGATTCTTCTATCACTTTTGTATTAGAAAAAGTAACAGCATCAAGTTCTTTACAAGGGATACACCAATCAGCATAAAAATCTATAATGACCGGCTTCCCTTCTGCCTTTGCCGATACGATCTTCTCTTCCGTGAACTTCTGCCATTCGATCGATTTCTTTTCAGAAGGAATTAATGTGAAAACAGAAAGCGCAAAAATGACAAGCGCAAAAAGTGTTTTGAAAATTCTGAATCCCAGTAAATTGTTCGCCAACTTATCAATAAATAAAAGATAAAGCGAGGCGATTATTCCAAAGAGGGGAAGAAGATAATGAGCAACTTCTTTTGGAAGAATAGGCGAAACAAAATAAGCAGCCATTCCAAGCAAAAGCCATCCAAAAATATGTTTGACTGCTTCCATCCATTCCCCGGCTTTAGGCAGTTGTTTTATTTTGCCGGAAAAGATTGCAAGAAGGAAGTACGGAAGTCCCAGCCCCAGTGCAAGGACGAAGAAAAGAATAAATCCGGTAAAGACGTCTGCTTTTGCCGCAACGTAAGTAACTAATCCAAGCACAAAAGGTCCGATACAAGGCGCGGCGACAATTCCCATTGTTAAGCCCATAAAGAAAGCGCCGAACAATCCTCCTTTCGCTCCGCCGGCTTTCATCACCAACCAATTAGGGAGTTGAAACTCATACATACCGAACATGCTTAACGAAAGAACAATAAAGATGAGCGCGATAAAAAGAATAACAAAAGTATTTTGCAGAAGTGCGCCGAACACCGCGCCGCTTAACGCTGTAACAACTCCAATTACAGAATAAGTTAAAGCCATTCCCAGCACATAAAGCAAACCCATCATAACAAGTTTGCTCGTTTTCCCTTCCGCTTGCCCGCCAAAATATCCAACCGTAATTGGAATGAGAGGATAAACGCATGGAGTAAGATTAAGCGCAAGTCCGCCGAGAAAAACAAAAATTAAACTTAGCAGTAACCCGCTCTTATCAAGCGTTGAGAAAATTGAATCGTCATTTTGTGTGTTCATTCCTTTCGGAGTTTCGAACGAAGTAAGTTCAGTCTTAGCTGATGTTTCGGTAGTATCCACAACTAAAGTAACAGCTTTTCCAGATACGGAAATTGTCAGTGTGTCTATTGCATTATTTGGCGGCATACAAGTTTGATTATTACAAGCTTGATATTCTAACGTAACAGCAACTTTATGTTTTCCTTCCGAAAGCTCAGCGGGAATTTTTAGAGCAGCGGTTAATTCAAATTCATTTTCATAAACAGAAAGAAGTTTTTCACTAAAATCAAATTTTATCTCTTTCCCTTTTGGATAGACAACACTTCTAAAAGAAATTTTCTCAGATGATACAGCAGTTAACTTTGAGGGGATAAGAAAATCTTCATTCGGTTTGTTTGAGTTGATATGCCAGCCGGGATTGACGGAAACCTTTACATTTACATTAACTTCACTGCCGGGATGGATTGTATCCTTGTTTACCAACGATGCTTTTGACCAATGACCTTTGACCAATGACCATTCGCTTTCCACTTTATACTTTCTACTTTCCACTGTTTACTTTCTCCATCCTTGAACGATCGGGAAACGTCTGCCGTACCCGAAAGCTTTGTTTGATACACGCAACGCGGGGGCTGCCTGCTTCCGTTTAAATTCATTAAGATCAACCAGTCGAAGAACTTTTGTTACAACCTCGCGGTCTCCCAAAACATTACTTATCTCGTCAATCTCTTTATTTTCTTCTAAGTACATTCGTAAAATTTCATCCAACAATTCATACGGCGGAAGTGAATCCTGATCTGTTTGATCCGGTCTTAATTCTGCCGAAGGAGCTTTAGTTAATATTTCCTCGGGAATAATTTCTTCATTTCGATTTATAAATTTTGCAACCCGGTAAAGATCGGATTTATAAACATCCGCAATAACCGCAAGCCCGCCGCACATATCGCCATATAAAGTTGCGTAACCAACTGCCATTTCAGACTTATTACCCGTTGAGAGTAAAAGATATTTAAATTTATTTGAAAGAGCCATCAGTAAAAGTCCGCGAGTACGTGATTGCAAATTTTCTTCAGTTATATCTTCCGGGAAATTCCCGAAGATAGGATGAAGCAATTCCAATGTTTTATCTACTACCGGTTGAATAGAAATTTTGTTTGATGAGATGCCGAGATTTGAAATAAGTTTCTTAGAATCTTTTACGCTTCCTTTTGAAGAATATTTTGACGGCAGCATAACCACGTGAACATGCTCATTCCCCAACGCTTGAACGGCAAGATAGGTAACGATCGCAGAATCAAGACCGCCGCTTAATCCGACAAGCACTTTTTCAAAATTCAATTTTTTGCAATATTCTTTTATACCGTAAATAAGCGCGTCATGGATTTCTTCTTCAAAAGATCGTTCAACGTTAGTTATCGATTCATATTTTTTATCCGTATCGTAAAGAATGTAATCTTCATCAAAATTCTTTCCGAGCTGAATCAGATTTCCCGCATTATCAAAACACATGGAAGCGCCGTCGAAGATTAAATCGGTTTGCGCCCCAACGTTACAAACATACGCTAAGCCTATTTTATCTTTTTTTGAAAGAGTCGAAAGCATTTCCAACCGTGCCAATCTTTTTCCATAAGAATAAGGGCTCGCCGAAATGTTAATTAAAAATGTCGCTTTCTTATCAATCAATCTTTCAACGGGATCGTTGGAGTAGAGGCGCTTCTTCCAGTAGTCCTTGTCATTCCAAATATCTTCGCAAATAGAAATGCCGAGCTTCTCTCCTTTGAACTCATGCACAAATACATCGCGCGCCGATTCAAAGTAACGCATCTCATCAAATACATCGTAATTGGGTATTAATGTTTTATGCTGAATGAATTGTATTTTGCCATCGTAACAAAGGAGCGCGGAATTAAAAAGATTTGTTCCAACTACATCATCTTCCTCGGTGAGTGAACCAAATAAAAGTCCGACAGAATTTGTCTGCACGGCTATTTCATGTGCCGCGGAATTAATCGCATCGCGGAATTCTTTCTTTTCGACCAAGTCAAGAGAAGGATAACCCAGCAGTGCAAGTTCCGGGAAGATCACCAGATCAGCTTTATCCTCAACAGCTTTGCGGTATCCATTAATTATTTTTTCTTTATTCGCTTTAATATCCCCTATCACCGGATCAATCTGGAAGAGCGCAAGTTTCATATAAAATATCTTTTTTTTGCTTCAAAGTTAAAGAGAATGAGGGAGAATGGAAAACCCTTTTAACACGGTTGCTGGATGAGTTGCGATGGTTGAAGGCGGGTTGATAGAATTTTATGTAAATAAAAGGTCGATTCAGAGAATCGACCTACAATCTGTGTTATGTTCAACAAACTGAATCATCGGTTAAGTCTCAATCCTTCAACTCTCATTTTTGTTTCATAAACCGAATTTGTTTCATCTTCGGTTAAGAATAACGTTTTGTAATCGCTCCCGCCAAATTCTATATTGCTTGGTTTTAATCCGGGAGTTTTAATTTTGTACATAATTTTCCCTTTGGGATCAACTACGTAAATCGCTCCACCGCCAAAATGGGCTGCATATAAATTTTCGTTTTTATCGAAAGCGATTCCATCCGGATCGCCGCCAGGCAATTCAACAAAAGTAGTTTGATTTGTAAGGGTTCCATCTTTTGCAATAGAATATTTCAGAATTTTATTTTTAGCTGATTCGCAAACGAAAATTGTTTTAAAATCTTTTGAGAAAGCAATTCCGTTCGGGAAAGCTAAGTCTTGCGCAACCAGAACAACTTCACGGGTATCTTTTTTTACCAAGAATACTCTTCCGTCAAGTGTGTCCTTGTTATAACTTTTCGGATCTGTGAAGTAGAGATTTCCTTTATTATCAAATGCCAAATCATTCGGACGATTGAATTTTTTTCTTCCAAATCCCGAAGCATAAACTTCAGACTTCCCATCGGGCGAAATTTTTAAGATGGCGCCGATACCATAATCACACGCGTAAATATTTCCATCGCTGCCAACCGTTAGACCGTTTGTTTGGCTTATGGTTAACGGCTCCTCTGATTTAGCAAGAAAGATTTCCGATTTACCATCTGTAACTTTTGTAATCCATCTGCCGTAACAACTCGAGCTGTAAAGATTTCCACTTCCATCCCAAGCAGGACCTTCGGGGAAATTTTGTTCTGCTGCAATTTTTGTCCAGACCGGTTCGATAGTCATTTCTTCAGAAAGATTGAGTATAAATCCGAACGCGGTTAAGCATACTAAACCAATTACTAATTTTTTCATTTCTTCTCCTTTTTTTCTTCAAATATGGAATCATCGATCCCTAAATTGATTTGATAATTTTTATAGCTCACTTTAACCGTACCTTTTGTAAGTTTTGTTTTTTTTCGCTTTGGCTCGTCGGGATCGTCTTGATTTTCTGCGCCCATTTGCAGCGGCATATTCATTTTGCTCACATCAAAACTAAAAAGCATTTGCGTAGGCAGGGGATGATTTCCATCTGCCGCATAATCAAAATCGATCGTAAAAGTTCCATTCATCTTTGTAGTTGATTCAACTTTTTTTATCACAAATTTCTGCTTATCAACCCAAATTGTTGAAAGGATCACTTCGCTCACCTCTCCCAAAGGAATAACTTTAACAACCGCACACTTTATTCCGTCCACCAATTCATCTCTTTCATAAAAACTTGTATAGGCTTTCTGAAATAATGAATGGGGAGAAAAGTTTAAACCCTCTTTAGGCAGCAAAACAAAACCTTGAGATTTGATCTTTACTTTGTCGGGCTGCTTGAAAAATATTTTTGCCTCCGTTGCGGGAACTTTTAAAAAATTAACGTCGACCACTATCTTAACGTCAACTTGATAGTCTTTCACCTCGCTGAATTTCTTCTTCACTTTGTCGATAATGTCCTGTCCATCCTTTGTTTGGGCAAAACCAAATTGAACGAACAGTAACAGCGCTAATAAATATTTCATGTTAACTCCAATAAATTCCAAAATCGTTATGTGAGAATATCTTTTCTTTTAAAGATGAAAAGAGCTATTCCGAAAAACCCGATTATATGTCCGGTGAGTACCAGACAATTTTTAATAATTTCATTGTAGTCAATCGGATCATCGAAAATCAAACGCCAGGTTGACATGTAATTTGTGAACAGATAAGGCTTGATCATTCTAAAAAAATCGATGTTGATGGCGGAAAAGATAGTGAAGATGATGATCACCGTCATCGTTGTAACAATTGGTCCAATCGCATTTTCTACCAAAGAGGAGAAGAGAAATCCGAGCGCCATTACAACGCTCATACTTAACGCAGCGAAAGCGTATGCAAACATAAACCGCCAGAGAATATCATTCTGCGCAAAAATTATTATCACATCTTTTATAACGATCAATTCACCAACACCAAAAATGATAAGTCCCAATCCCAAACTTATTATCGCCAGCCAGAGTACAAGAAGATTTGTGTAAATCAATCCGGCGATAAATTTTGCGGAGACTAACTTTAGCCTCGAAACCGGACGTGTAATAAGCATGCGATACGTTCCCGCAGTCGCTTCACCGGCAAGCAGATCACCGGCAACCAGCGCGATTAAAAAGGGAATGTGAATGGTTAAACTGCCGAGAATAAAGTAGGCGATCAAATAGCCGTTGAGCAGATTTCCGACAAAAACAAAACTATCTCTAAAACTACGTGTCATAAATTCAAGAAAATGCGCCCCTTGAAAATACATTGCCGTTTGGATGACCGGAACTAAAACGCCTATCGCTGCGAAACCAATGTACGTTCTCCATTTGCGGAAAATCTTATACAATTCAATCTTAACGAGCGTATACATCAGGCTTCCTTCTCTATCAAATGTAAAAAATATTCTTCGAGCGAACGTTTGGGAACAATTGAATGAACTCCAATTCCCTTTTCAACTAAATATTTATTTAACGGAGCGATCTCTTCTTTTTCAAGTAAAAAAAGGATTTGAT
>Ga0209211_10004741_pt1 | contig 20870 bp, 27 predicted proteins | sample RifGroA2_FD_183992 | JGI IMG/M metagenome (GOLD analysis project Ga0209211, IMG submission 183992) | Groundwater microbial communities from Rifle, Colorado, USA - Groundwater A2 (SPAdes) (version 2) | ecosystem: Environmental > Aquatic > Deep subsurface > Groundwater | place: Rifle, Colorado...
GAAGCGTAGCGTAATGCGGGGAGGCGGATGAAAATAATTGTTTCCCGGATTTCACTTCGTTTCATCCGGGCTACGTAAAGTGGAGCAGGCGGACGGACATGACTGAATTCAGCATCGTCGCGGTATTCTTTGTCGGCGCTCCCGGTTGAGCCGGGCGAACAACCTATTCTGCGCAATTACAATATTGACTTGGCAAGCAGCTTAAGTTCCACATCAGTTTGAATCACACCCGCGGGTGGGAGTCTGGTTTTGTCGGGATAAATCCCGACCTACGGGTGGGGGCGGTGTGTGTTCAGCATCTCGCGCAGCAGTTCCGGCAACTCGGCCTTGAGTTCGTTGACGGCCTCTTCGACGGCGAGGCGCTGCAATTTCTCGAGATGGAGACTGAGTTTCTGCGCGAATATGGCATCGAGGCGCGACTCGAGCTGTTTCAGCAGTTGCTCCATGACTTCCTCGCTGAGCGCAGGGAGGGGATGTTCGGGCGCGACAATTTCGGTGAGGGTCGGCAAATCGTCCGGCGTGTCTTCATCCGCCACCTGGGTCAGCAAGGGCAGATTGTCCAGCAGGTTGCCGCCGGGCAGTTCGATGGGGGTCATGGCGCTTTGGACAGGTCGATATGGTTCAGCTCGTAGCCGCGATCGCGATAGAACTTGAAACGTTCGCGTCCCAGGCGGCTGTCCTCGGCATCTTGGCCGACGATCTCGATGACGCGCTCGAAACGGCTGAAGAACGGGGGGCATTCGTCATGCAGGCTGATCAGCAGGTCGTAATGCGAAAACCTGTCGTTGCCGCTGTTCAACACGACAGGACACTGCGCGGCCTCCTCGGCATCGCTGCGGCAATGCGGGATGAAAGCGGTGGCCGGGAATTGCCAGAGCAGTTTGTCCAGCGCATCGGCGGTCGCCGCATCCGGCGTGCTGAGCGCCACATGCACGCCGTTCTGCATCGCCTTGTGGCTCAACTGGCAGGCGGTGCGCAGCTTGTCGGCCGAGCCGGTATAGAAATCGACTTTAGTCATGTTTGGAATTCAATCGCAGCAAACTGTAGGAGCGGGTCATGCCCGCGAATGTGTCGGATATATCGCGGGCATGGCCCGCTCCTACATGCGGAATCATTTGGCAGTTGAGCGGTTAATTAAATACTGTGTGAGCAGCGGCACCGGGCGCCCGGTCGCGCCCTTATCCTTGCCGGATTTCCACGCGGTGCCGGCGATGTCCAGATGCGCCCAGCGGTAGTCCTTGGTGAAGCGCGATAGGAAGCACGCGGCGGTAATGCTGCCGCCGGCGCGGCCGCCGATGTTCTGCATGTCGGCGAAGTTGCTGTCCAGTTGCTGCTGGTAATCGTCCCACAGCGGCATGTGCCAGGCGCGGTCATGCGCGTAGTCGCCCGCCCCCAGCAGTTCCTTGGCGAGCTTGTCCTCGTTGCTGTACAGCCCGGTGGCGACATGCCCCAGCGCAATGACGCAGGCGCCGGTGAGGGTGGCGATGTCCACCACGGTATCCGGTTTGAAGCGCGCGGAATAGGTCAGCGCGTCGCACAGGATCAGGCGGCCTTCGGCATCGGTGTTGAGGATTTCGATGGTCTGGCCGGACATGCTGGTGACGATGTCGCCGGGTTTGCTGGCCGCGCCATCCGGCATGTTCTCGCAACTCGGGATCACCGCGACCACGTTCAGCTTCAGCCCCATTTCGGCGATGGCCTGCATCGTGCCGAGCACGCTGGCCGCGCCGCACATGTCGTATTTCATCTCATCCATTTCCGCGCCGGGCTTGAGCGAGATGCCGCCGGTGTCAAAGGTGAGTCCTTTGCCGACCAGTACGATAGGTTTGTGCTTCTTGTCGCCGCCGTGATATTCCAGCGTGATCAGCTTGGCGGGCTGGTGGCTGCCGCGCGTGACCGACAGCAGGGAGTGCATGCCGAGCTTCTGCATGTCCTTTTCTTCCAGCACCGTCGCCTTGAGCCTGTGCTTTTTGGCGATGGACCTGGCCTGGTCGGCGAGGTAAGCCGGGGTGCAGATGTTGCCGGGCAGGTTGCCCAAGTCCTTGGCCAGCTTCATGCCGCGCGCGGTGGCTGCGGCTTGCTCGAGCGCCTGTTGCGCGGCGGCATCCGGTTTGGCGGCGCAGCCCAGCATGATCTTGCGCAGTGCCGGCGCAGCGGCGGGCTTGCTCTTGAGCTGGTCGCAGCGGTAGCCGGACTCGGCGGCGATCAGCACGGTCTGCTTGATTCTCCAGGCTTCATCGCGATCCTTGACGGCGAGGTCGCTGAGATACAGCGCGGCATCCTTGCTGGCGGTCTTTTGCAGCGCGCCAAAGGCGGCGCGCAAGGCATCGAGGAATTGCCTGGCGGCAAATTCGGCAGCCTTGCCGAGTCCGACCAGCAAGACGCGCTCGGCGGCGATGTTGGCAACATTGTGCAGCATCAGCGCGCTGCCGGTCTTGCCGTCCATGTCGCCGCGCGCGATGAGGTCGCTCAAGCGATGCGCTGCCGCCTTGTCGAGCGCCTGCGCTGCCGGTGAGAGTTTTCCGCCTTCATAAACGCCGACCACCACGCAGCCGCTGCGCTGCTTCTCCGAACTGCTTTGTTTTATGCTAAATTCCACAAGTTGCCCCTTATATAAAAACCATCTTTCAGATGCCCGATTATCCGCAAACTCACCGCATAAAGTCAAAGCCGACAAGCTTCGGGCTTTTTCATCGTGCCTTGATAAGCGAATTTGCCGGCAATGGGTTGCTGGTGTTCGCGGTGTTGCTGTGCATTGTAGTGGTTAGTCAGCTGATACGCCTATTGAGCGAGGCGGTCGGCGGCAAAATCGCGGTGGAGGGGGTGCTGGCGCTGCTTGGTTTCAGTGCCGTGAATTATCTGCCGGTGTTGCTTTCCATCAGTTTGTTCGTCTCTATCCTGCTTACCTTGTCGCGCTGTTATCGCGACAGTGAGATGGTGGTGTGGTTTTGCGCCGGCACCGGTCTGACGCGCTGGATACGGCCGGTGTTATGGTATGCCGTGCCGGTGGTGGCGTTGATTGCGTTGCTCAGCATGGTGCTGTCGCCATGGGCGTTGCTAAAAGCCGATGAATTCAAGAAGAAACTGGAAAGCCGCGATGATGTGGCTGCCGCCGCTCCCGGCATGTTCCGCGAATCGAAACAGGCCGACCGGGTATATTTTGTCGAAAATATATATCCCGGAACCAATCGCGTCGACAATGTCTTTGTGCAGTCGGAACAGAACGGCAAACTCGGCACGATGGTTGCCCGGCAGGGTTTGCAGGAAACGTTGCCGAACGGGGACCGTTTTCTGGTGCTGCTCAATGGCACGCGCTATGAAGGCGTGGCCGGGCAGCGCGACTACAATATTGTGGAGTTCGAGCGCTATGCGATCCGCATTGACAGTGTGCCGGTCAAGCTGGCACAGCCTTGGGCGCGCACCATGTCGACAGCGGAGTTATGGCGCAACCGCACCACATGGAATCTTGCCGAGCTGGAATGGCGGGTGGGGCTGCCGATCAGCGCATTGATTCTCGCCCTGCTGGCGATTCCGCTGGGTTACGTCAACCCGCGTGCCGGACGCTCGCTTAATCTGGCCTTGGCGATCGTGCTGTATATGCTGTACAGCAACATGATCAGTGTGACCAATGCGTGGGTCGGACAAGGCAAGCTGTCGCCCGGCATCGGGCTGTGGGGCATCCATGCGGCGATGCTGGCGATAACGGCGCTGATGTTTTATCACCGCATGAAATTACTCTCAATGCGCAGGGTGCTGGCAAGAAAACGTCCTCATCCTCCTGAAGAAGCCGGGGCGGGAACATGAACCTGCTGACGCGCTATCTCGGCCGCGAAATTTACTTCAGTATCGCACTGGTGTTTGCCGCGCTCATCATGCTGTTTGCCTTTCTGGATTTGATCCATGAACTGAATGTGATGGGGCAGGGGCAGTATCATCTGGGCTATGTGCTGCTGTTCGTGATACTGACCATCCCCGGCCATGTTTATGAGCTGTTTCCGGTGGCGGTGCTGGTGGGCACGATTTTCGCGCTGGTGCAGATGGCGGCCAGTTCGGAGCTGACCGTTTATCGCGTGTCCGGTGCGTCGCTGTGGCAGATGATAGGCGCACTGTTCAAAATAGCGCTACCGCTGGTGATATTGAGTTTTGCCTGCAGCGAATTTGTTGCTCCGCCAAGCGAGCGGATGGCGCAGCAATTGCGGCTTAAAGCGCAGCATGCGCAAGTCTCGCTCAAGGAGTTTCGCTCCGGTGTGTGGGTAAAAGACGATCGCAGCTTCGTGAATGTGAAGAACGTGATGCCGGACACCAGCCTGTTGAACATCGATATTTACCGGTTCGATGAAACCTACCACTTGCAGGCAATCACCCATGCCAGGCGGGCCAGCTTTATCGAGCAGGGGCGTTGGCAGCTTGAAGATGTGGTGGAGACAAGCTTTGGCAAGCAGGGAACCACTATCGATACCGTTTCCAGCCAGGAATGGCGTTCGACGTTGAACCCGAGCATCCTGAGCGTGTTGCTGGTGGTGCCGGAACAAATGTCTGCCTACGATCTGTATCAATACACCAGCCATCTGAAAGACAACCGCCAGAAGAGCACGCGCTACGAAATTGCGATGTGGAACAAGCTGGTTTATCCATTTGCGTTAATGGTGATGATGCTGCTGGCGCTGCCGTTTGCGTCTTACCATCGGCGCGCGGGAGGGATCGGCGCGATGATATTCCTGGGCATCGTGCTTGGCCTGGTATTTCACTTTGTCGGGCGGCTGTTCGCTAACCTGGGCGCGCTTAACGACTGGCAGCCATTTGCCAGCGCCACGGCGATGACGGCTTTATTCTTGTCGCTGGGTATGCTGATGCTGTGGTGGACTGAGCGACGCTGACAGGATGTGGGGGGGGCTGCCAGGGCCCGCTTTGTGCGCTTGCTGTCGCGGGCGGCGCTCTCCAATATTCAGTCAGTTACGGCTGGACGGGTGGCGGCGCAGCAGGAACCCCGCTGGCAGATTGCTGCACCTTTACTTCTTGATCCTCCCTGACCATCTGTTTGACCTGCTCACGTTTTTCCGCCGGCACTTTGCTGAAGGCGCGATATTTTTCACGGGCGGCGTTGCGTTGTTCCGGGGTGAGCTTGCTCCATGCCTCCAAACGGTCACGGAAACGTTTTTTTTGTTCATGAGTGAGATGCGGGTAGCGCTTGGCCGTTTTGAGCAGATGCTGCTGCTGTTGTTCCGACAGGTTATCCCACTGCTGCGACAAGGGGGCAAGGGCTTCCTGTTGCGCAGGGGCGAGCGAACGCCAGGAGGTTGTTGCCGCGCCGGCAGGCGTACCGGCTAGACCCAGCCATAAAAATGCAATGACTACCAAATTTCGCATGGATCGGAATAAGAATTAATCAACAAAAACTTCCAATGGCAAATCATCGGTCAGGATGGCGGTATCCAGATGGCTCAGGTCGTTCTCGTGCTGCCAGTAGCTTAACCCGCCGAAAAGTATCGCCACGAACAGAATGATCGCTGCCACCCATTGCTGGGTGGAATGCGGCATCAGCCAGCGTATGCCGTGCCCTGTGCTCAGCGCAAAAACCGGCTTGCTCAGCGACTGCCTCTGCAGCGCAACATTGCGCGCCCGGCGCAGTGCGGCGACGGTATCGTCATCAAGCTGTTGTGCGGCGCGCGTAAGCACTCGGGCAATGCGTTCCGGAGCGATGTCCCGGGGATTATTGTTTGGCGAATTGGTGTTCATGGCAGATTTATCCCTTTCCCTTTGAGAGACATGGCAAGCGCATGTGCCGCGCGCGAACAGTGGGTTTTTACGCTTCCTTCGGTGCATCCCATCGCCGTGGCAGTTTCTGCCGTGTCCAAACCTTCCCAGTAACGCAGCAGGAAGGCTTCGCGTTGACGCGCCGGCAGTTTGCCAAGCGCCTGTTCAATCAGCGCGATAACCTGGCGTTGTTGCAGGGACTCATCGGGCGCAGCGGGGGCGCTCCGGTTTTCGTCATCTTTCAGGTTGTCGAGCGGATCATATTCAGCCTCTTCATTTTTGGGGGCAAATGAGGAAAATAAGGTTGTCCAGGCGTTCCGGACTTTTTGCCTGCGGTAGTAATCACGGATGGTATTTTGCAGGATACGCTGGAATAACAGCGGTAATTCTGCGGCTGGCTTGCCGCCATATTTTTCGGCAAGCTTAATCATCGCGTCCTGCACAATATCCAGCGCGGTGTGCTCATTGCGCACGGCATACAACGCCTGCTTGTATGCGCGGCGTTCTACCGAACTGAGAAATTGGGATAATTCGGTGCGGTTGGACAGTTGGGTCGCTCCTTGCACGAGTGCAAATGGTAGCAAATTTTTGATGCCCGGCATAAAAAACTGCTAAAACAGGCTCTAACCGCCAAGAGCCGGAAGGCAAGAGTCTGAACCAATTGAGTCCAAGGCGCTGACACTGCCGGATTGCGTAGGGGGAATGTCAGCCTCGAAGCAGCTATAGGACGGCTGCACTACTTAAAATCCCCGGCTTTACCGGGGATTTGTTAATGATGGTGGTGGGCGTGTGGATCGGGAGCGGTTATGGGCGCTTCTGTGACCTCCTTGAACAGCGCGTGCCATTTCTTGTTGAATTCGCCAAAGGTCGTCTGTCCGTTATACAGCTCCGGCACGATGCTCAAAAAGAGTATGTGCAGATCGACCGAGCGCTTGACCGGCTTGCTATTGACACATAGCGACCTGGCATCAATCCAGTCGGCTATGGCCCGTTTCTGTTGCTCGTCAGGGCTGGTCCTGTCATCCAGCATTTGAGGACTTGTCACATCCTGTCCATCAAGCGCCACCTGTCTGGCAATTGATGAAAATCGGACATCCTTTTCCAGTTCTTTCAAGCATTGCAAAGGCTCGTTCTGGGTTTCCGCGAAGGAGTAACCGAAAACAAGCATAAGAACAGCAAGCAGTGTGATTCTCATGATACTTTTCTCCTTGAAGCTTGGAATATGTCTTGCGCAATTTGATTACGCTGCTCATGGTTTGTTTTTCCAGAGCTTGAATTATAAGTGAACTTGTAAGCCAGCATAAAAAAGCCAGCATAAAAGCTGGCTTTTTCGAGACAAAACCGCCCAAGAAACGGTTTCTGCCGCTATTACTTGAAGGACAATATGAAATCCACGATGGCGCTGATGTTTTCATCGCTTACAGCACCTTTCTGCGGAGGCATTTCTGCATCACCCCATGTACCTTTGGTGCCATTGTTAATCTTTTTAGTCAAATCTTCTTTCGCAGTGGCAACGCCAGCGTACTTCATGCCAATATCCTGAAAGGAGGGTCCATACCCTTCGTAATCCACGGCATGGCAACCTTTACAAACAGACTTGCTAAACGCTAATTTGCCCGCTTCCACATCGGCAGCGCCTGCATGGCCGGCAAACATCAGTGCCGCTGTGGCTGCTGCGATACCTACCCAAGATGCTTTCATAACAATCTCTCCAAAAATAGTTTTATAAAACCACTCCCCGTTTCAGGGCATTGGCATCCTAGCATGAGCAGGTAGGCTTTGAAAATCCCCTTTTTGTTTTACCTGCATTGTTTTACTTACCGATACTGTTCGTACATATATAAACGCTCAAGAACGGATTGATGTTGACAATTTAAAAAATAAATTTTTATCCCCTCTTGACGGTAGTATTCACTTTAGGCATGATGCGACAAAATGCCGCAGCGTGACAAAATGCCACAGCTGGATAATAAATGTTCGGGAACGCGTTTAGCCGGGCTTGTTTTAGTAGTGTTTGTGCGGCCTATCTGTTGGTGGCATGTCTGCTGACTTATGGTGCGGCACGCAATGTTGTAGTGTGTATCGTAGTATGTTGTTGTTTTTTTATAATCAATGAAACGGGAGAGGAATCATCATGAAAGTAAAAGGAATCATCGGTGCATTGTCACTGGGTCTGTTGACATTGGGTTCGTCAGCATCGTGGGCTGCAGACGTAGTTGCTACTGCTCCTGTGTCGGTAGCCGGCGCTGTAGACATCCATCAGGATCCGACCGCGGTAGGGACGCCGGTAGGCAAGCGTGGCCCGGCAACACTTAAAATGCACCTGGAAGCGGTTGAACTGGAAGGGATTCTTGACCCTGCCAAGAAAACCACATTTACCTATTGGACTTACAACTCCAAAGTCCCTGGCCCGATGTTGCGCGCCCGCGTGGGAGACACGATTGAAGTCACATTGGCCAACAGGAAAGACAGCACAGTAACGCACAACGTCGACCTGCATGCAGTATGGGGTCAAGGCGGCGGCGCGGCAGCAACGGTTGTTGCACCTGGCGAATCGAAGTCTTTCGTCTTCAAGGCAATGAACCCAGGCCTGTACGTTTACCACTGCGCCACTCCCATCATTCCTCAGCATATTTCGAGCGGCATGTATGGCTTGATCCTGATCGAACCAGCGGGCGGCCTGCCTAAGGTTGACAAGGAATTCTACATGATGCAAGGCGAAATCTATACTGACGGCGCTGCCACTGGTCACCGGTCATTTGACGTTCCTAGCCTGCTGGCCGAGCATCCAACCGACGTGGTGATCAACGGATCCCGTATGGCCTTGGCTAACAACCCGATGAAAGTCAAAGTGGGCGACAATGTCCGCGTATTCTTCGGCGTTGGCGGTCCTAACCTGACCTCGGCCTTCCACGCAATTGGAACGGTTTACGATAAGGTTTGGAACGAGGGCACCACTGGCGCTCCGCTGCTGAACGTGCAAACCACCGTGGTACCACCTGGTGGCGCGACGATGGTGGAATTCAAAGCACGCGTTCCAGCCAAGTACATCTTCGTTGACCATGCGCTTTCCCGTTTTGCCAAGGGTAATGCAGCGATCATGATTGCCGAAGGTGATGAACAGCCTAATATTTTCCGTACCGGCAAGCTGAAATAATAGCGGCAGACTTTAATCGCCCTTCGCTGTAAGGAGGGGTAAAAGTTCAAAGGAGCAAGGCTTTACGGCCTTGCTCTTTTTTTGGTGCGCCCGGCAGGGCGCACTTACTTGGAGGTGAAAGTCCTCTACTCGCCCGAAAAGGGGGAGAGTTAGGTGTGGCGGGGTGATGGGGGTAACTCCCCTACTCGATCATCGCATCCGGTATCATGCTGCAAACCATCACTTTTTTCAGGTTCATGGACTATCAGGCAAAACTACCCGCCCCGTTTGGCGTGCTCGGCATCCGCTGCACCGAAAGTGCGCTGACGAATATTGATTTTCTGCCGGCGAGCGAAAAGCCGCAACGCGCCACCAGTGCTTTTGCGGAAACCGTGTGCGCACAGTTGCTGTGTTATCTGGAAAATCCCGCCGCGCAGTTTTCCGTGCCGCTCGAGTTGAACGGCACCCCGCACCAGCAAAAAGTCTGGCAGGCCATGCTGGCCATTCCGTGCGGGCAGACGCGCAGCTACGGAGAGCTGGCCGCCGAGCTGCAATCCTGCGCGCAGGCCGTCGGCCAGGCCTGTGGCGCAAATCCGATCCCCGTCATCATTCCCTGTCATCGCGTGGTGAGCAAGGCCGGCCTGGGCGGCTTTGCCCGCCACACAAGCGGTGACCCTCTGGACATCAAACGGTGGTTGCTGGCGCATGAGGCAACTACTCCCTCTCCCTTGCAGGGAGAGGGCTGGGGAGAGGGTAGAAGTTCGGAATCTCGCTCGCCCGGTAAAACGAAAGCGAAATGAGCAACGCTGAACTCCTCGACGAATTCTGCGATAACCTGTGGCTGGAAGACGGCCTGTCGCGCAACACGCTGGACAGCTACCGGCGCGACCTGACCAAGTTCGCGCTCTGGCTGGAGCAGCAGCGCGGCCTGTCCATCCTGCAAGCCACGCACGGCGACATTCAAGGTTACCTCGCCCATCTGGTCACGGTGCAAAAAGCCAAGCCGAGCAGCACCGGGCGCAACATCTCCAGCCTCAAGCGGCTGTTCCGCTATCTGCTCAGGCAAGGCAGGATCAGCGCCGACCCCACGCTGCAAATCGACACGCCCAAGCTGCCGCGCAACCTGCCCAAGAGTCTCACCGAACAGGATGTCGAGCAACTGCTCGACGCGCCGGACACCCGGACCCCGCTCGGCCTGCGCGACCGCACGATGTTCGAGGTGCTGTACGCCACCGGCCTGCGCGTATCGGAACTGGTGACGCTGCGCATCACTCAGGTGAGCATGGACATGGGCGTGGTGCGCGTGATGGGCAAGGGCAGCAAGGAGCGCCTCGTACCCTTGGGCGAAGAAGCGCTGGACTGGCTGTGCCGCTATCTGGCGGACGGGCGCGGCGTGTTGCTGGGCAAGCAGATGAGCGATGCGCTGTTCGTCACAGCGCGCGGCGAAGGCATGACGCGGCAGATGTTCTGGTATCTGATCAAGAAGCACGCAAGAACCGCCGGGTTGAACAAGTCGCTGTCGCCGCATACGTTGCGCCATGCCTTCGCGACACACCTGTTGAATCATGGTGCGGACTTGCGCGTGGTGCAGATGCTATTGGGTCATGCGGATATTTCCACCACGCAGATTTATACGCATGTGGCGCGGGAACGGTTGAAGGCTTTGCATGCGATGCATCATCCACGTGGGTAGGGCGTCAATAAGCGAAGCGCATTGCGCCGCATGGAAAACTTGAAACATCCGGCGCATTACGGCGTTCGCCTAATGCGCCTACGCTGGCTGAGGAGTTTATTTCACCTGCCCCGCTCAATACTGATCCCCACCATCCTGCAGTTGCGGATCGCCTGCAGCTTCGCGACGCTGACCTTGACCCACGGCGCGTTGAAGTCCTTGAGGATGATCTGCGCGATATGTTCGGCCAGGGTTTCCAGTAGCGAGAAATGCCCTTCGCTCAGCACCGCCTGTATATGTTGCGCGACTTTGGCGTAGTCCAGCGCGTCGTCGATATTGTCGGATTGGCAGGCGCGGCTGTCGGGCAGCGCGATATCGAGGTCGAGCTGCAGGGTCTGCGGCGCGCGCTTCTCCCATTCGTAGACGCCGATGAGCGTGGTGACCTTGAGTTCGCGCAGAAAGATGATGTCCATGAGTTTTCGCTGGTTGGTGGCGGAGTGGCGATTCGCGTAGAATTCGCGCCTGTCGAATTCTAAGGCATTCCCGATGTTGACCATAGCTTTTGTAGTTGCCGCCTACCTGCTGGGCTCCATTTCGTTCGCGGTGCTGATGAGCAAGGCGTTCGGATTGCCCGATCCGCGCAGTTACGGTTCCGGCAATCCGGGCGCGACCAATGTGTTGCGCAGCGGCAGGAAGGCGGCTGCGGTGCTGACGCTGCTCGGTGACGCGGCGAAAGGCTGGCTGGCGGTGTTTGTCGCGATGCAATTCGCCACGCGCGATGAGCAGGGCGCGCTGCTGGTCGCGGCGGTGGCGCTGGCGGTATTCCTCGGGCATCTGTTTCCGGTGTTCCTGCGCTTCAAGGGCGGCAAGGGGGTGGCGACGGCGCTGGGCGTGCTGCTGGCGCTGAATATCTGGCTGGGATTATGCGCGCTGGCGACCTGGCTGCTGGTGGCCGTGCTGTTCCGCTTCTCGTCGCTGGCCGCGTTGACCGCTGCCGCCGGCGCGCCGATCTATGCGCTGGTGCTTGGCCTGCCGCGCGAGTGGGTGCTCGCGTCCGGCATCATATTGCTGCTGCTGATCTGGCGGCACAAGAGAAATATCCGCAACCTGCTGACGGGAAAAGAGCCGCGGATCGGCAAGCGCGATGCTAATGCCGGGGGTAAAACAGCACCAGGCGATAACCGATCGGCCTGAGGTCGGCGGTGCCGAGGTACAGTTTGACGCTGAGTTCGTGATTGGGCAGCAGGCCGGTTTGTTCGTTTTCCAGCGGCGGCAGATAATCTTTCGGTTTGAAAATGCGGCGCGCCAGCGGCTTGTCCTGGGTGTCGTTGAGCGTGAGTTCCAGATCGGGGAAGGCCTGCGCATAGGGCGCGCGGTTGCGCAGCAGGGCGTTCAGCGTGATCTGGTTTGCATGCACGGGATCGGCTTCGAGGTCGGAGGATTCGATGCTCATCAGATCGGGTTTTTGCGGCAGCGGCACGCTGCATCTTAGTAACTTGCAATAGCCGGTCAATGCGGGTTTCAGGCCTGGCAGGCGCGCGGCGAGATCGACGCGGAAGAAGTAAGCGGCTTGCGCGAACAGCACCAGCAGCAACAGAAACGCGGCAATCGCCCAAGGCCACCGACGATATTCGGGCGGGGATGGATAGTTGCCTTCATCCTCATCCGGCACGATGGCGACTTGCTCGGCCAGCGTCAGCGCAGCATGTTCTTCGGCGGCAGGCTGGCTGAAATCCAGCAGATCGTCGCGCGGGATCTCCGGCGGTTCGGTTTCTGCGGCCGCCTCGTCTGTGGGCGGGGTCGCTACGATCAAGCCGGTCTTTTCAACAGAGGCAGTTTCTTCAACAGGCTCGGCTTCCTCAACGGTTAGCGCAACTTCGGCAGCGGGCAATTCTTCGGCTGGCGCGGCCGGCTCATCCAGTATCGGTAATTCGAGCTGCGGGTTGGGCTGGTCCGGGATGAAGCCGGCGCGCGCGTCGAAGGCTTGCAAGCAATGCCCGCAGCGCACCATGCCGTGATGCGCTTCCAGCTGTGCCGCAGCGATCCTGAAGCGCGTGTCGCAGTGCGGGCAGAGTGTCGTTCCGGTGCCGGGATAAAAGTTTTTCATACCGCTCGTCATCAGCGTTTCCGTCCCGACAGGCATGTCCAGCCCTCCTCGAAAATCGGTGTGTTCAGGTCGAACCATTGCCGGTAGATGTTCATCACGTCTTGCGCCTGTTCCTCGAGTATGCCGGACAGTACGATTTGCCCGCCTTGCCGCGTCGCATTCGCCAGCAACGGGGCGAGCATGCGCAGCGGGTTGGTTAAAATGTTCGCCACCACCAAATCATAGCTGTCTTGCGGCGCGTTGTCGGGTTGGTAAAACTGCACGTTGCCGACCCGGTTCGCTGCGGCGTTGTCGCGGCTGGCGGTCACCGCCTGCGAGTCTACATCAACACCGACGGCGCGTGCAGCCCCCAGTTTCAGCGCCGCGATCGCGAGGATGCCGGAGCCGCAGCCGTAATCCAGCACCGTTTCGCCGCCTTTGAGGTTGTCGTAGAGCCAGCGCAGGCACAGCCGCGTGGTGGGGTGGCTGCCGGTGCCGAACGCGAGGCCGGGGTCGAGCACGATGTTGATGGCATCGGGGTCGCTGGGGGTGTGCCAGGTCGGCACGATCCACAGCCGGGATGAAATCGGGATTGGCTCGAACTGCGATTGGGTGAGGCGCACCCAGTCGTTGTCGGCCAGCGTTTCGATGCGGTGTTCGGGAAGTTGTTCGAGGCCGATGCTGTCGGCGGCTTTGCGCAGGATCGCCGGCACATCCCGGTCGGCGTCGAACAATGCGCTGACGCGGTTGTGCTGCCACACGCCGGGCGGCGCTTCGCCGGGTTCGCCGAAGATTGCCTGCTCGTCCGGTGTGCCGGCATCGGCGTCCAGCAGATCCACCGACAGCGCGCCGAGTTCCAGCAGCGCGTCGCTCAGCGCTTCGGCGTGTTTGGCGTCGGTGTCAACGGTGAGGGTCAGCCAAGGCATTTATCCGGTTCCATTTCGAAGGTCAAAGGCTCGGTAGGGTGCGTCCCACGCACCATCATCGTTGGTGCGTGGGACGCACCCTACAGCTTTGCTGTTGATTGAACAATGGAGTTATTTGCCCTTGGCGCGTTCGGCGAGCCGCTCTTCCAGATAGTGAATGCTGGTGCCGCCGCGCATGAAGGCGGCATCCTGCAGCAACTCGCGATGCAGCGCGATATTAGTGTCGATGCCTTCCACCCACATCTCGGACAGGGCGGTGCGCATCCGCGCCATCGCCTGGTCGCGCGTGTCGCCGTAGGCGATGATCTTGCCGATCATCGAATCGTAATGCGGCGGCACGAAGTAGTTGTTGTAAACATGCGAGTCCACGCGGATGCCGGGGCCGCCGGGGGCATGGTACGAGGTGATGCGTCCGGGCGAGGGGGTGAATTTGTACGGGTGCTCGGCATTGATGCGGCATTCGATCGCATGCCCGCGGAACTGGATGTCGCGCTGCCTGAACGGCAGCTTTTCCCCGGCGGCGATGCGGATCTGCTGCTGCACGATGTCGATGCCGGTGATCATCTCGGTGACGGGATGCTCCACCTGCACGCGGGTGTTCATTTCGATGAAGAAAAATTCGCCGTTCTCGTACAGGAACTCGAACGTGCCCGCGCCGCGATAGCCGATCTTGCGGCAGGCTTCGGCGCAGCGCTCGCCGATCTTGTTGCGCAGGCGCAGGTTGAGCAACGGTGCCGGGGCTTCCTCCAGGACTTTCTGGTGGCGGCGCTGCATCGAGCAGTCGCGCTCGCCCAGATAAACCGCGTTGCCATGCTGGTCGGCCAGCACCTGGAATTCGATATGGCGCGGGTTCTCCAGAAATTTCTCCATGTACACCATAGGGTTGTTGAACGCGGCCTGCGCCTCGGTCCTGGTCATGGTCACCGCGTTCAGCAGCGCCGCTTCGGTATGCACCACGCGCATGCCGCGCCCGCCCCCGCCACCGGAGGCCTTGATGATGACCGGGTAGCCGATGCTGCGCGCAATCTTGATGATCTCGGCGGGATTGTCCGGCAACGCGCCTTCCACGCCCGGCACGCACGGCACACCGGCTTTCCTCATCGCGATCTTGGCGGAAACCTTGTCGCCCATCATGCGGATGGTTTCGGCGCGCGGGCCGATGAACACGAAACCGCATTTTTCGACACGCTCGGAAAAGTCGGCGTTCTCCGACAGGAAGCCGTAGCCGGGATGGATCGCCTGCGCATCGGTGACTTCCGCCGCGCTGATGATGGCGGGGATGTTCAGGTAGCTCAGATTGGAAGGTGCCGGGCCGATACATACCGATTCGTCGGCCAGTTTCACATACTTGGCCTCGGCATCCGCTTCGGAATGCACCACGACGGTTTTAATGCCCAGTTCGCGGCAGGCGCGCTGGATGCGCAACGCTATTTCACCGCGGTTCGCGATTAGAATTTTCTCAAACATGTGTTGTCTCCGCGGTGAAATAGCGTTTGCGGCTTTCAGCCGCTGTGCGATTTGGCTGCGCCGCTGCGCCGCCTGCCGGCGGCTGGTCACCGCGATTGGCGATCAGGATTTTTTCAAACATTTTGATGCTCCGGGCTTTGGATCTGACGCGTAACCGCGCCAGAGAACGGGATTAGCCGATGACGAACAACGGCTGGCCGAATTCTACCGGCTGGCCGTTTTGGCTATGGCCGCAGCTAAGCTGCTTAACGTTCGCTACGCTCACGTTAGCCAACGCCGAAACGGGCGAAATTTTGGCGGTTATTTTGCTCATGGCGTCACCCTATGACAAACAAAGGTTGGCCAAACTCTACCGGTTGGCCGTTTTCAACCAGAATCGCCTTGATGACCCCGGTCTGATCCGCGTCGATTTCGTTGAGCAGCTTCATCGCCTCGATGATGCACAGCGTGTCGCCGCTGTTCACCTTTTGGCCGACGTCCACGAAGGGCTTGGAACCCGGCGAGGCCGAGCGGTAGAAGGTGCCGACCATCGGTGATTTCACCACATGGCCTTCCGGTGCGGCGGGTTTGGCGGGTTCCGCTGCCGGAGCGGGGGGCGGCGGCGCAACAGGTGCGGCGGCGGGTTGCGGTGCCGGTGCATATATCTGCTGAGCTGCGGCGACGGTGCGCGTGATGCGCACTCGTTCTTCGCCCTCGCTGATTTCCAGCTCGGCAATGCCGGAACCTTCCACCAACTCAATCAGTGTCTTGAGCTTGCGTAAATCCATGATGCCCTCCTTGAAACTTTAGTTTTTATAATTCAGTGCGTATTGTACTGCTGATTCATAACCCGCCGCGCCCAGGCCGCTGATCACGCCAACGGCGAGGTCGGAGAAAAACGATTCCTTGCGGAACGCTTCGCGCGCGAACACGTTGGAAAGATGTACCTCGATGAATGGGATGGCCACCGCCGCCAGCGCGTCGCGCAAGGCCACGCTGGTATGGGTGAATGCCGCCGGATTGATGACGATGAACTGCGTGCCGTCGGCGCGCGCCTGCTGCACCCGCTCTACCAGCGCAGCCTCCGAGTTGCTCTGGAAGCAAAGCAGGTTTGCGCCATTCGCGCCGGCTAATGCGGTTAAACATGCGTTAATTTCGTCTAACGTGACGCACCCATACACATTCGGCTCGCGGCTGCCGAGCAGGTTCAGGTTGGGTCCGTGCAGTACAAGAATGCTTTTCATGTGCGCAGTTTGCCGTAAATTAGTGCAATTTGTCCATCTTTTTTGCAAAGATAGACTGAAAATGTCAAAGCCCGGTGTTTTGTAATGTTTTCAGGAATTGCACCGCATTCTGATAGCCGATCACGCGGGAATCGCCCAATTCCTTGCCTTGTGCATCGAAAAACAGGATGCCGGGCGGGCCGTACAGGCCAAAGCGCTTGAGCATGGCCTGGTCGGCTTCGCTGTTGGCGGTCACATCCGCCTGCAGCAGCAGCACCGGTTTGAGTTTGGCCTGCACGGCGGGGTCGGTGAAAGTGAAGCGTTCCATCTCCTTGCAGGAGACGCACCAGTCGGCGTAAAAATCCAGCATGACCGCCTGCCCGCGCGCCTGAGCGATGCGCCGGTCGAGATCCGCGACATTCGTGACGCGGGAGAATTGCACGGTCTCCGCTGCTTGCGTTTCGGCGCGGCCGATATTGCCGAGCGGGCGCAACAGGTCGCGCGCGCCGGACAATGCGCCGATCAGGTAAGCCACGCCGAGCAGCAGCGCGATCAGGCCGATGCCCTTGGATAGCCTGTGCCAGCCGCGGGCGTTATGCGGCAGGGTGTCCAGCGCGCGCAGGTAAATCCCCGAGAAGATCAGCAGCGCCGCCCACAGCAGCATTTGCACGCCGATCGGCAGCAATGGCTGGACGATCCAGATCGCCAGCGCCAGCAACATCACGCCGAAGAAACTCTTCACCGCTTCCATCCACGCGCCGGCTTTCGGCAGCAATGCGCCTGCCGAGGTGCCGATCAGCAGCAGCGGCGCACCCATGCCCAGCGCCAGCGCGAACAGCGCGACCCCACCCAGCACCGCATCGTGTGTCTGGCCGATATACAGCAGCGCGCCGGCCAGCGGCGCGGCCACGCATGGCCCCATAATGACGGCGGACAGCGCGCCCATCGCGAACACGCCGGACAGGTGCCCGCCATGCAGGCGGCTGCTGGTGTCATTCAGCTTGCTTTGCCAGGAACTGGGCAGTTGCAGCTCATACAGGCCGAACATCGACAGCGACAGCAGCACGAACAGCGCGGAAAAGCTGCCCAGCACCCAGGGTGTTTGCAGCGCGTTGGAAATCAGGCTGCCGGAAAATCCCGCCGCCACCCCGGCGGCGGCGTAAGTGACCGCCATGCCCAGCACATAAGCCAGCGACAGGATGAAGGCATGCATCTTGGTGATCTTGTGCCCGCGTCCGACGATGATGCCGGACAGGATCGGAATCATCGGAAACACGCAGGGAGTCAACGCAAGCAGCAGCCCCGCGCCGAAGAAAAAGGAAATGATCAGCCAGAAACTGCCGCCCTTGAAGAGTTGCGCGATCCGCGAGTTTTCGCTGCCCGGTAAGCCTGCCGAAGAAGATGCGACCGGCAGCGGGGTGATCAGCGACGGGGGCGGCGCTTCGGTCATCGCCGGGACGGGTGGCGCGCGCTGGCCGGTTTTGGCATCCGGCAGGTCGAGCGCTATCGTTTTTTTGATCGGCGGATAGCATAAGCCCTCGTCGCTGCAACCCATATAGACGGCATCCAGCGTAATGCCGGTGGCTGCTTCGTTCGGACGATTCAGCGTGATCTCGGCCTGGAACGAGCGATGGAACACTTCGGTTTTGCCGAAAGACGGGTCCTGCTTCATCTCGCCCCTCGGCAGATTCACCGCCCGGATCTTGACCGCGCCGTCCTTGATCTCGAATTTGATCTTGTCGCGGTATAAATAATAGCCCGGCGTCACGTTGAAGCTGGCTTGCAGGGTATGAGCGTCGCGCACCGTGACTTGCAGGCCGAAAGCCTGTTCCGGCGGCAGGAAGCTGGGCTGTTTGCTGCCGCCCAGGCGATCCAGCAAGCCAGCATTTGCGGCGGAAACCATCAAACATGAGAGCAGCAGCAGTACAAAACGCATGGGTTATTCCTTGAGAGCGTCGGTTTCCCGGCTTACCCAGTCCAGATAGGCGGGCAAACCGGCAGTTACAGGGACAGCGATGATTTCGGGAAGTTCGTAAGGATGCGCCGCGCGGATCAGTTGCTCGAGGCGCGGATAGGCGGCACATGTGGTCTTGATCAGCAGCGGCACTTCGGTGGCGGTTTCAATGTTTCCCTGCCAGCGGTAAGTCGAGGTGCAGGGCGCGAGCTGGTTTACGCAGGCCGCCGCGCGTTCCTCGATCAGGCGCCGCGCCAGTTGCCCGGCAGCTTGCGCATCCGGCAGGTTGGTGATGACTAATAATATGTCGTTCATGATTTTAACCCAGGTAGTTTATTAGGCATAAAACGCCATTGTTAGGAGCGCAACTTGTTGCGCGATGGCTACGGATCGCCCGACAAGTCGGGCTCTTACAAAGCGCGAACGGTCTAACTGATCCGGGTTGAACGTGTTCATTTGGCGAAGCGCAATCCGAGTTGCAGCAACTCATCCCACACGTCGCCTTGGCGCAATCCCTTGATGGTCTTGTCCAGGCGCGCGGCCTGTTGCAGGGCGCGTTCGATAAACGGAAACTTAACGCGGCGCGCCGCCTGCTCGATCAGCCCCTGCCGGTCGCGGCGCACCCGCAGGTCGCGCAGCGCGTTGCCAAGGTTGCCGCCGCGCTGCAAGGCTTGCAGCACCTTGCCCAATGTGCGGATGTCTTCGCTGACCGCCCACAGCACCAGCACGGTGGCGGTCCCCTCGGCGCGCAGCCCGTCGAGGATGCGCGCGAAACGCGCCGCGTCGCCATTCAGCATGGCTTCCGAGAGCTTGAAGATGTCGTAGCGCGCCACGTCCATCACCGCATCCTTGACCTGCTCGAAAGACAGTTGCCCGGATGGGAACAGCAGCGCGAGCTTCTGGATTTCCTGGAATGCCGCGAGCAGGTTGCCTTCGCAGCGGTCGGCGAGAAATTCCAATGTAGCCGGATCGGCGCTCTGCTCCTGCCGTTTCATGCGCCCCGCTATCCAGCGCGGCAGCGCCGGGCGCGGAATATCGTCGGCGGAAACCATCACGCCGTGCTTTTCCAGTGCAGTGAACCACTGGCTCTTCTGCGCGCCCCAGTCCAGCTTGGGCAGGGAGATCAGCGTCAGTATGTCCGGGCTCAGGTCGGCGGCATAGTCCTGCAACGCCTGCCCGCCCTCGGTGCCGGGCTTGCCGGACGGGATGCGCAGGTCGATGATCTTGCGTTCGGCAAACAGCGACAGGCTTTGCGCGCTGTTGCGCAGTTCACCCCATTTGAAATGCTGCTCGGCGATGAACGTCTCGCGCTCGCTGTAGCCCGCCGCGCGCGCCGCCGCACGAATGCTGTCCGCCGCCTCGACCGCCAGCAGCAGCGCGTCGCCGTACACCACATACAGCGGCTTGAGGCCGGAGACGAGATGGCGCGGGAGTTCTTCGCTACTGATCGGCATAAAATTATTGCGGCTGCGGTTTGGCCCGGCTCAGGCGGCGCATGATCTGCTGCACCATGTCGGAGCGCATGCTCTGGTAGAGCAGGGTTTCCTCGGCTTCCTTGGCGAGAATCTTGGTGTCGTCATAAATGTAGTCGCGGCGCAGCATGATTTCCTCGGCGGGTATCCAGTCCTGCCCCTCGAGATCGTAGGCGCGCAACGAAACGCGGTAGCGCAACTGGAATTCGTTCACGCGCCCGCTGCCGCCCAGCGTGAGGATTTGCTTCTCGGGAATTTCAGAAACGATGTTGAGCACCACATCGGCCTGTTCGGCCGTGTTTACCAGCTTCACCTTGTTGGCTTCCAGATTGCGGCGCAGGTCGGCGATGAAGGGCGTGCCGGGATTGGCCGCATCCAGATACAAGGCATCGAATGGCATCCCCGCCTGGCCGCGCAGATGGAAGCCGCAGGCAGTCAGCAGCAGGGTAGTCAACAGCAGCAATGTACGCATAGCCATATTTCCAAGCCGGACAAACCGGAAAATTTGCAATCAACGGGCGGATAACGCCTTCGGCTCATCCGCCCTACGTAACGATGTTAATCAAGCGGCCCGGCACGACCACGATGTTCTTCGGTACCGCGCCTGCCAGTTGTTTTTCAACGGCGGGGTGAGTAAGCGCCAACTGCTCCAGCATCGCCTTATCGGCGGTTTTTGCAACCGTCAGGTTGCCGCGCAGCTTGCCGTTCACCTGGATCACGATCTCGATTTCATCCTGCACCAGCGCGTCCGGGTCGGCGCTGGGGAAAGGCTGATCCAGTACGTCGCTGCCGGGGCGCAGCTCGGCCCACAAAGTTTGGCAGAGATGCGGCACGATCGGGTTCAACATCAGCACGATGGCTTCCAGCACCTCTTGCGTCACATTGCGCGCGACCGGAGTCTGCTCGTCGAACTTTGCCAGCGCGTTGAGCAGTTCCATGTTCGCCGCGATCGCGGTGTTGAAGGTCTTGCGCCGCCCCATGTCGTCGTCCACCTTGGCGATGGTCTGGTGCAGTTGCAGGCGCAGGGCTTTCGCCACCGGGCTTAATCGGGTGCCCGGCCAAACGTTCTCCGGCTCGCCGCTGCGGTAGGCCGTTACGACGCCCTGTTCGACATGATCATGGACTGCCTTCCACACCCGCTTGAGAAAGCGGAACGCGCCTTCCACGCCCGCGTCCGACCATTCCAGCGACTGTTCCGGCG
>Ga0209211_10004746_pt1 | contig 20856 bp, 16 predicted proteins | sample RifGroA2_FD_183992 | JGI IMG/M metagenome (GOLD analysis project Ga0209211, IMG submission 183992) | Groundwater microbial communities from Rifle, Colorado, USA - Groundwater A2 (SPAdes) (version 2) | ecosystem: Environmental > Aquatic > Deep subsurface > Groundwater | place: Rifle, Colorado...
TATTTGAAAGAACTATTACCCCCTACGGCAATGGCGCAAAAATAGATTCTCAAAAAAAATACATTGGAAAAAAAGCAATCGTGGTTATTCTTAAAGATTAAAACTTTGTTATTTCTGTCCCACACCCGCAGCTGCAGCAATTTCTGCAAGTGTTCACTCAAACCATGATTTACAGATGAAAATAAACACACCAGAACAAAGTTTTAGACGATATTATAGAAAAAAGCTTGTTGAGACATTAAGAAGCTCTAATCTTGTTTTAGTTGATGATACAGTTATAGAAGATTTAGTAGAATTACCACCGGAAACTACAAAGTATGAAGAGGCAATACAACATATGCCTTTTCCTGTTATTTTCTTTGAATTAGATAAAACACTTGATATTGAAATCCTTTATGGAAAGCGAATAAATCTTAGAGGAATTTTGTTTGGACATGGAAGAGATGCCAGCCCAACCCACCAAATGATAAAAGAAACAAATGGGGAAGATATAGATGTGTTTTATTTGGGTCTTTTTTCTGAAGGAATAACTGATAAAAGTTTACCTGTTGATATACATATTGATCCTCATGATTTGCTGATTAAACCATCAACTACAGTATCAGCATTTGATCTTCTTGCTAATGAAACCAGAGCATCAGAAACTGATACTTCAAGTGTTGAAGAGAAAAAAGTTAATTTAGAATACACTCAGAAAGTAATTAGCTTATGCGCAAATCTAATCAATTATATCAATGCACATAATGTAACTGTAACTAAAGTTGAAAGACAAACAAAACAGGAGTATGAAAAAATAAACAGAAAAAGACAAAGTAAAGGAAAGTTTAAGTTAGAGCCATTAAGGCCTTATCATGTTATTGTAGTTGATCAATCTGTCATCTCTCAAGGAGAAAGAGAAGCAGCTGATGAAACAGGAAAAAAAATGAATTATAGGGAAATGGTAAGAGGACATTTCCAAAGATATCATAAGCGTGAAGGAATTATTAGATATTGGATACCACGATATGCTAGAGGACCTGAAGGTGCGCCTTGGAAAGAAAATAGATATAGGGTTTTAAATGATTTGTTGTGAAAAGGAGATAGAAATTAAAAAGAGGGAACAGAGATTAAAAAACCGATTAAAAGATATACTGTAAAAATTGTAAAGGTAGTGTACAAAGATGATCTTAGAAAAAATATTAGAAATACCTGAAGACTTTTTGGAGCTTAAGACAGTATATGGAAGGTATAATGAGGTTGTAGCAGTTGATGGTGATAAAGAAATTGACACAGTTATGGCAAATTCAGAACAATTTTCTCCACTGTCCCTTAAAGCATATGTAGAATATATTCGCAAAATCGTTTCTGGGCAAGCAGAACGAGCTTTTATCGCATTAAATCTTTACCCGACTTTAGATTGCAATAATAGATGCGTACATTGTTATGCAGTCAAATCGTCTCCTTCAGGAATAAAATATTTAGGTCTTGATAAGATTAATTCTTTATTAGTTGACTTAGCTAGAGAAGGGGTACTTAATCCGCGTGTTCTTGGAGGTGGTGAGGCAACATTGCATCAAAATATAGGAAAGATACTGAAGGATTTAAACACTGTTGGATTTGCAACTACACTTATAACAAATGGCACAGACATAAAAGATTTAACTGGAATGATTGTTGATAATGTTAAATTAATAAGAATATCATTGGACGGCGCAGACGAAATGTCAAGATACTACATGCATAGAGTCAAAGATTTTAAAGGGGTAATTAAAAGCTTAAAAGATTTAAAACAAAAAACAGACGCAAGAAATGATCCTTATCAGCATTTAGGAATAACTTATATCATCAAAAAAGAGAATATGCATCTAGTTTTTCAGAGCGCAGAGATTGCTAGAGACTTAGGCTTAGATTCGATATCATATCGTATCCATAAAGAGATGACTCCTACTTATTTTAATGAATCTGAACGAGAAGATATAAGTGCTCAGCTAAGAAAAGCAGAAACTCAATTTAAAAGAGATATAGCAATCTTGCGTAGATTTTATATCAATGACATTAGTCCCTTCATATATAAACCACCTGAAGATGGCGTATGTTTAACAAAAAAACTACGTTTTTTAATAAATAGTGATGGAAGTGTACAGACATGTAATTCTTATAATTTTGAAGAAGCATGGAATTATGGAAATATTAACCGCCAAAGTTTTGCTGAGATAGTTAATAGTGACAAAGTCTTTAAAATCATAAATCGAAAACATAATGTACCTTGCCCATCAGTCTGTTGTCTCAAACATGCAAATGAAGTATTCTATTTTATTGCAAAAAATCTGCGCCAAAATAGTAAAATTAAATTTATTACAAGATATAATCCAACCAGAGGGTAATATGAAAGAAAAATTAATGGAACATATAGAAATAAGTTTTGGAAAGATTTGTCCTTTGAGATGTATAGAATGTGCCAACTTTGTACCCCAATCTGATAATTACCAAACTATGAGTGTAAATCAATTAATAAGCAATCTCAATATACTGAAAGGTATCGATTGTCTTCCTTCTAATGTTGCAATTTCAGGTGGTGAACTTACTATAGTCCCTCAAGTGAATGACCTTGTAAAAATTTGTACAGACTATTTTGATAATGTTTTGCTTGCGACAAATGGTATCTTTTTTCATAAGATAAATATAGAACTTCTTAAGAAGATCCACACAAAAGTTTCAATATATCCTTTAAACAAAGAATTAATACCTTTATTCAAAAAAATTTCAGCAAAATTTGGAATTGATATTATCTATAGAGATATTTCATGGACTATATCTCATAAAACGGGCCCTCATTCTGATACAAAAGCTCAAGAACTTTATGATAACTGCAATTTAAGATTACACCCAATGATATACCAAGACAAGTTGTGGCAATGTTGTTTTGGATTCCCAAGCGATGAAATAAAATTTATTAAACTTGATAATAAACTTACTTTCCAGGAAGTATATGATATGATTCATTATCCTCATTTTGTTTCAAGATGCAAAACTTGTTCATACGCTGATATGACTCCTGTTGAAACCGCAGGACAACCGAAAAATTATAAAAAGATTGCAGAAGGATTAGTTTTGCAAGAAAAGATAAAATTAACTCAAAAATATAACTTATGAATTTATAACAATCTATGTATTTGTTTAGTTCCTGGGCGCAGCCACACGTCTCATGATTATTTTTAGTTTATTTTTTTTATACTACTATTTTAAAAAAATTAATTCTTGATGAGACGGTGGACTTCGTCCCTAGTACGAGTTGTGAGCGGTAAAAAAGATTCTGAGCGGAAGAAAAATATATTAAAAAAGATTAACAAGCTAAACAAGTACCAATCTATCAATAAAAGAATAAAACAGTTGTGGGTTGCTATAAGTTCAAAATATAAAAATACTTTCACTGCTTATTTTTCTCCATAAACTCTTTTACTCTTTTTATTCCTTCTTTTATCTGCTCTGTTGCAGTTGCATAGCTGAACCTTAAATGCTCGCCTTCACCAACATTTCTACTTCCAAAATGATTGTCAGATAATGCAGCAACATTTGCTTCGTTCAATAATCTTGTTCTTAGCTCTTCAGAATCTTTTGCACTTATTAGTTTACATGCTTCTGTAACATTTGGCCATGCATAGAATGCACCGCCTGGTCTTAAACATTTAAAGCCAGGAATTGAATTCAAACCGTCAACAATAATACTCCTTCTCTCTTTGAATACCTTTATCATTTTTTTAGTTTCATCCTGAGGACCATTTAACGCTTCAACACCTGCCCATTGGCACATGTGAGGTGCGCAGGAAGTAATATTAGTTACCCATGTTCCAATATGTTTAGCTATCTTTGCATTGCTGATAAATCCAATCCTCCAGCCAGGCATAGAATATGCTTTGCTTAGCCCGTCCATAATTATTGTTCTTTCCTGCATATTTTTTATAGAAGCAATGCTGTTAAATTCATGGTCATAAACAATTTGGGAGTAAATCTCGTCAGAAAACACCCAGCATTTAGGATATTTCTCTACAATCTCTGCTATTTGAAATAGTTCATCCTTGCTTAAAACACCACCTGTTGGGTTTTGCGGTGAGTTTAGCACCAAAAGTCTTGTTTTATTATTTATTCTTTTTTTCAGGTCATCGATGTCAAACACATAACCTTTTCTCTCGAGAAGAGGCAGTGGAACAGGTTTCGCAGCTTGCGCAATTGTTTGTGATTGATAAATAGGATATCCTGGATTTGGATAAATTACTTCATGTCCTTGATATGGTTGTGTTACTGTTGAAATAACATACATTATAAATGGTTTTCCGCCGCAGTCAATAATCACTGAATCAGGATCAACTTTAATATGCCTTGTTCTTGAAAGATAATCTGCAACAGCTTTTCTTAATTCAGGAATTCCTGCTGATGCAGTATATCCTGTTTTTCCGTCTTTAAGAGCTTTTATGCATGCATCTTTGATGTTCTGCGGGGTTGGAAAATCTGGCTGGCCTATGCAAAAGCTAAGAACAGGTTTGCCTTCTTTCAACATTCTGTTTACTTCTCCCAAGACAACAAAAGAATTTTCTGTACCCATATGTTGTGTTCGTTCTGATATTTCAAGAGTGTCTGGCATTTTTATTACCTCGTTTATTTTTTTAGTTATTTTTTTATTTATTTGATTATTGTTTATTTATTTTTTATTTGTTGTTGATTACAATTTATTGATTGTTAATTATTGAGTTTAGTTATTTTTTATTAATGGTTTGTAGTTATCTTTTTTTTAATTTATTCTTCTTTTTATTTCTTTTTTTTACTTTTCATATCATACAATTTTTTCGCTTTGACTGCAATATGTTCTGCGCTTAATTTAAACTCCTTGATAAGCTCCCATGACTGGCCGGATTCGCCGAATCTGTCGTCAACACCAACCATATCAAGCAGGCAGTTATGGCCATAACACTTGGCAGATTCCATAATAACACTAGAAACCTTATCGCCCATCCCGCCTTTCTGATGCTCTTCTGCTGTTAAAATAATCCCTGTTTCTTTCGCAGCATTTTCGATTGCTTCTTTGTCTAATGGTTTTATAGTATGAAGATTAATAACTCTTGATTCAATATTATATTCTTTTTTCAATATCCATGCTGCCCTCATTGCTTCTGGCACCATTGGACCGCATGCAACAATAGTTACTTCTTCTTTTTCAGAGTTATATTCAGATGCCAGCTTATGTTCAAACGCATCTGGAAAATTAGACGTTTCTCCCCTAAATCTTATCACGTTTGCTTTACCGAATACAAAAGGGGTTTTCTCATTAGTTATAGTAGGTGTTGCTTCTCTTGCAAATCTTACATATTTTGGACCTTTGACGTCGAACAATAAAGTTTTGGTTGCTTTTTTTGTTTCAACAGAATCACAAGGCACACAAACATGCATATTTGGCAGGGCGCAGACCATGTAAAGCTCTTCCAAACTTTGATGAGTTGCGCCGTCTGGTCCAACACTTATGCCGCCATGCGCACCTGCAACAAAAACATTCAGGTCGCCGTAACAGACAGTAGTTCTTAACTGGTCTGCATTTCTCGCGCTGGCAAAAACACCATAAGTGCCGAATACAGGCAGTTTGCCTTCTTTTGCAAGACCTGCTGCAATGCATGTGGCATCTGCTTCAGAAATGCCAATATTAATGAACCTGGATTTTCTTTCAGGATGAAGTTTATAAAATTGGTCAATAGTAATTGAGCCGGAAATATCTAATCCTAAACAAACAACTCTTTCATCATTACCATATTCGTCAAGAGCCTTTCCAAAACCCATTCTTGTTGCTTCCATATCCGCTTTCATCAGCTCTTGCTCTACTCCTTCCTTGTTTTTGCCTTTGTATGAATTCCACCAGTAATTTCTGCTGAATTTTGGCTGGGCTGATTCTAATTCTTTTGTAACTTTCTGCTGATACTCGTCTGCATATTTTAATAATTCTTCATAAGGTAATTTGTTAAGCAGGCCTAATTGTTTAAGGCTATTGGCAAGCTCGTCTTTATTTGGCGCTTTTCCGTGCCAGCCGGCATTATTTTCCATGAAATCAACGCCTTTGCCTTTGATAGTATCTGCAATTATAACAGTTGGCTGGCCTTTGTTTTCAGATTTTTCTGGAGCATTAACTGCTTTATTAAACGCATCAAGAATTTGATTCATATCATGTCCATTTATTTCAATAACATTCCACCCAAATGATTTGTATTTTTCTGCAAGAGGATAAACATTTTTTATATCTGAAACTTTGCCGTCTATTTGCAGCATATTTTTGTCGATAATACCTATTAAGTTACTTAATTTATGATGCGCTGCTGTCATCACAGCTTCCCATATTTGTCCTTCCTGCTGTTCTCCGTCGCCCATGATGCAAAAGACTTTGTAATCTTTCTTGTTAAGTTTTCCAGCAAGAGCAATCCCGCAGGCAATGCTTAATCCTTGTCCTAAACTGCCAGTGCTTACCTCTACACCATTTAACTTTTTCCAGTCAGGATGGCCTTGGTATGGCGCATGAAGTTTTCTTAACCTAACTGTGTCTTTAATATCAAAATAACCAGACATGCCTAAAGAAATATATAATGCAGGCGCTTTGTGCCCAGCGCTCCAAATTATTCTGTCCCTGCCTTCCCATAAATAATTATTAGGATCATGTCTTGCGACGTTAAGATAAAGCGCAGCAGCAATATCCATTATAGACAATGTACCGCCAGCATGTCCGCTCTTTGCAGCGCACAAAGAAATTAAATTATAACCGCGCATTAAGTTAGCAGCTTCTTTAAGCTCTTTAGAATTTAATTGTTTAATGATTTTTCCTGATTTTGAATTTATAATTGGCATGTGATCACCTTTTATTTATATATATCTTTCTTATTATTAATCCCTTTAAACGTGATAAATAACTTCTTTATATAATTTATTAAAGTATCACACAAGGTATGATTTTGAGTTAAAAATTATTTAGTACTTTACATATTTACATATTATTTTTTATTGTAATAATATACTAAATGGAATTAGTTTTCGAACAAACTAATTCCATTTGTATATACAAAAGTCCTTGTTTTTTGTTCGAAAGCTAAGGACTTTTAGTATAACTAACAATAATAATATTTTATTGACAGAAGGTAAAATAAAGCGCCTTTTGTATAGGTAATGAACTAAAATAATCCTAATGAACTGGTTGGAGCATGCCAAGTAACTGATAAAATTTACAGAAAGATTATACAATCTAAAATAATGAGTGTATTATTCACAAAAAATGGATAAATTATCCAGAAAAAGTGAATAATATAAACGTTTTTATATGGGTTCTTAAATAAAAAACCACCCTCAAATGCGTGGCTGGTTTTTTAATTTCCATAAAGTTGAATACCACCATTAGATAGTAATATTTATAAATAGTTATTTGTTTCTTTGAATAAGATTGATTGTATTTATAGTATACTAAAAGTGATTAATTTTCGAACAAATTAATCACTTTTGTAAGTTGGAAAGCAAAGCTTTCTAATTTCTCAGGAATCTCTGATTCCCGAGATATACAACAGTGCAAAATATAGCAAACGCACAATATTTTAGTAATAAATTATATGCGTTTGCTATATTCGTGGACTTTATTTTAAATTTAACTTAAATTATCTTATTAGGTTAAATTTATAATCTGTCAAGAACCACTAACTACAATTAAGTAGCATGATGGTACAATGATACAACAAATATGTGGTTCTTGATGCTCAGAATTACACCAATCAAGCGGTGGTTCTTGAGCACACAGAATCCCACTCGACCATAAACCAATGATTGGTGGAATTCTGTTGTTTCAGATTAAATAAAGATTGAATATAAATTATTCATTTAATCTGAAATAACTAAATAAATCCAGATGTTAAAGTCCACCGCTATAATGTTCGATTATTTTGCACATTTAGTATATATAAACATATAATACTTTACATTATTTAGGTGATTTAATTTGTCAGATGAAGGAACAGTAAGCACTAAACAAACATTGGATTTAGTTATAGTCAATTCTAATATTTCAGAGATTAATGATGAAGAAATAATTAGATGGTACCTATCACAATATGGTTTAGATGTTAATTTCAATTTAACAATAAGAGATGATGAATCATTATATGATACTCCAACTTTTGAAAGATTTCCAAGAGACGCTGTTATTTACACACATCTTGCTCCTCATAATAGATTTGTTACACTCGCAGGTGTTCACCGATTAACAGAAGAGCCTAGTTTTAGAAATTACAGGCCAGATTTAAGATTTATTGTTGCTATGGATGATACTTATCTTGATAAAGATACATTTTTTAGATATTGTAAAAATGAATTATTATTTGAGTTTCTTCAAAACCTCAGTGAACATCAACTTGATCCTGCTAATGTGGTTTCAGCAACATATCAACATGTTTGGGTGGAGTTTTTTACATGTGACCCACGAAATCCAGAAAGCGACCATTTTAAAGATTATGCAGAAAAATTGCTTGCATTAAGAGCAGGACAAGCTAATACAGGCGAAAAAACAGAAGACAAAAGTGTATAAAATAGTATAAAGGTACCATGAAAATGACAGATGAAACCATGCATTTAGATATAATTGTTGCTTCAACGGATGTTTTTAATATAGACAGCTTAATAGAAGATAAAATTTCTAAATTAAGCAAGGAAATAGGATTTGAGTATAATTTAGAGTTTCGACCTGAAGGATGGTTTCTTGGTCCGTCATGGAAAGACAATTATAGGGATATAAAACAAAATGCAATAATTGTTACACACGGCGGCCAATGTGTGGGTTACTGTTATTTAAATGTTGTAAAAGAATTAAGTGGAATAAGGCATGATTTAAGATTTATTGTAAGAATGGAAAGAGATAAAATATTAGATGATTTTGGGAATAATCGTGAATTATTTGCATTTTATCAGCAGCTTGAGGCAGATTTTGACAAGATGCAAGAGGCACATACTGCTAGTTATGACCAAGAATGTGATGATATTGAAGAATCCAATGAAAGACATGAAGAATCATTCAAGTATGACGTCACTAAACATGTAATCGTAACATCTCAAAGTCTTCCTCGTTATTTTGGTGAAAAAAGTTTTTCAGATATATTTTGTTATGAACCACATTTTGATAGTTATTTAAAAAGTTTTGTTGAGCATTTAAAGCAACGAAAACAAGATTTAGCAGATGGAACTGCAAAACCAACACAAGAGTAATATTATGATTAATATTAATGAGTTTATTAATACAAATAGGAGATATGTTAGAAACTACATTAGGAGCTTACAACAACAATGAAAATACTTTTACTTGATGATTATGCGCAGCCGAGAGAAGATGCCAAAATGGCATTGGAACAGATCTTAGCAGACGGAACTTCTGAAGATATCACTGAATTAAGTATTGTTGAATTTAATAATCCTGTTGAAGCATTGGTATCTTTTAGACAATTTAAGTATGATCTTGTTATTACAGATATTCTTATGCCTGAGATGAATGGGTTTGAGTTTGCTGTCGAAGCTTTGAGAAGCAGAGTAGTGCCTTTTGTATTACACACTGGAACATGGTCAAAAGAATATGTTACTCAAATAATCTTAAATGGAGTTGGAGAAAAATTGCCGATAGAAATTGTTGGAAAAAGATATTTTCATGAAAGTTTGGCAGAATATGTTTCTGAGATGAAGCGGGGAGTAGAAAATTCAAGAAAAAGAGCAGAAAAACTTCAGCCAAATGTTTTTGAAAGAGTTCTTAATCAGGTACGTAGAGCAGTTAATTATATTATTGGTTCAGAATATTTTCACATTAGTGCTTCTGAAATTGAAGTTAAAGATATTGAAAAAATAATTGAAAGATTAAAAGCAAAGGATGATGTTCTTGTAGATTATATTAAGGCAGTCTTCAAAGAGCTTGTAACAACCCTAAACACAACTGCTGGTTTATTGCAGGATGACAAGAATGATGACCTTAAAAAAAGAATACTTGGTATTGAATGGACATCTGACGAAAAATCAAAAACAACTTCTGATTACATGCATCATTTCAGCGGATATCCTCTGCCAAGTTTATGTATGATTTTAGAGATGTATGGAAGAGAAGGGAAAGAAACTTCTCCAAAAATAGAGAGAGAAAAGAATGCAAATGATGAAGGCAAAGCAGTTATGAATAATGAAAGTGAGGCATTGAGAAAAATCAAAGATATCTATAAAAAAATGAGGTCTATTGAGCAGATTATTAATAGCCCAAGATACATGATTATTGCCAATCCTCAGGAAAAGAGAATGTATCAAAAAAGATTGGAAACACAAAAAAGAGTTCCTCTTCCTAATCCAGACTTACCTGTAAAGCTAGTTAACAGAATAAAAATGTTGCAGTATTATTATGAAAGTGTTACGAGTAATACATCAAATTGGTTTATAATCAGACCTAATGATGAACCAATAGTACTTGAAAAACTTGTCAGAGAAATGAGAGATATGTTTGGTTCTAAACTGATTGCGAGGTCAATGTTTAGAGGAGAAGATTCTTTGCTTCCAATGGCTGGATTTTTTGATTCTGTTGTATTTGAATCAATTGAAGGATATAATGCAGCAGTTGAGAAAATCAGAGCAATGGGTTCAAGACATTTGGCGCAATTCTGCCTGCATCGCGGTTTTCAACAACCATCACAAGATGATATGTTTATAGGAATAGAGCCTTATCATGACACAACTTATCTTGGTTCAATAGTTGAGCATCCTAATCATAATGGTGTTTATTTGATAGAATTTGGTCAGAGATGTGTTGGTAATCCTGATTTAGGAAGTAATTGGATAGAAGCAAAACAAATACTTTACGATGCAAACAATGACAATGTTCTCAATAGTCATGAACCATTATTAAGTGTGAGAAATATTAATTTTATTAAATTATCAAAAAAACTAGCTGAAATTTATAAAAATATGGTCAACGAAACTGTCGGAGAAGTATCATGCTCTCAACAAATGGAGTTTGGTTTTGACCTAGGAATTACAGGAATGGATGACTATTTAATATTATGTTATCAAATAAGAGGTTTTAGACAAAAGACATCACAAAAAGATTTCAAAATAACCAAACCATTAGAAACAACATCAGTAATGGGAACAACAGAACAAGAAGGAATAGAATGTGTTGTGATTGATACAAATGATCCTATTGAGCTTGGTGTATTGACAGAGAAAGCAAGAGCACAGGGTTATGGTATAATGTACTTGTCACATCCACGAGAAGAAATGTCAAATGTGCGAGAGGAAACAGGAGAAGAAGGCTCTGAGAGATTTGTTAAATATGATGATGTCGCTGTTGCATCTTTGATACCAGATGTTGATGTTTTGGTTTTGGGAAAAAGCTTGAAAGTAATGTCGCATATGTATTTCAATGCAATGGTTAATGCAAAGAATGTTGTGCTGCTGGAAGAGGGACAGCTGAGTAAACTTCCCGAACAAGGAACAGTTGTAAATTATGCATGTAACGGAACAGATTGTTCTATTAGAAAAATTAATACTTCTGAAAAAATAAAATATCAGATAAGAGAAGCGTTGAATAAGTAAAGAAAATACTTACAATATGCAATAAATAAGTTGTGATTAATATGAGCAATGATAAACCACAAATTTCTAAACAAACCTTGGATTTAATAATAGTTAATACGGGATTGTTAATGACCATAGATGGTGATTCAATAGTGTGGTATTTATCTCGATATGGCTTAGATGTTAAGTTTAATGTAGAAATAGTACGGGATGAAATGTTGAATGATGCACATACATATGAAGCATTTCCTCGAGACGCTGTTATTTATACACATCTTGGAGCCAATAATCATTTTGTTACATTGGTTGGTTTAAAAGGATTATCTGAACATAATTCTTCAACTTATTACAGGCCAGATTTAAGATTTATCATTGCAATTGATGCAAAATATCTTGATGTAATTACATTCACAGAATATTGTGGTGGAAGTAGCGATTTATTTGATTATTTACAAATGATTAGCAAAAATGAACTTGATCCTGCTAATGTAGTTTCATGTACATTTAATCGTGATTGGAATAACTTTTTTAAAAGTGAAGATGAAGAATTTGGGGGAAATTGTTTTAAAAGTTATGTAGAAAAATTATTAAAATTAAGAGCAGAGTTAAGAGAAGGACAACAAACACAAGTCTCAACAAATGTTACAGTAAGATAATTTAAGTTTATTCTTTCTTGCGCTTATTTTCTAATTTTTTCTTAAGTTCTGGTTCAGAAAGATAATTTTCAGAAGTAGTTATTGGACGACCTAATTCTTTTTCTGTTTCTTTTCGCGCATTGCCTGCGACTTTTCCACCGCGTTTTGCAACATTATCACATTCAACAAATCCATCTGCTTCTTCTTCTCTTGTAATTTCAGTTGAAACCCTTTCACCCAACATTGTAAAAATCAGCTCTAAATCATTCATGTGATCTCGCAAATTCTCTTTTTTCAGTCTCTTAAATTGCTTATATTCGCTGGGAGTCATACCAAATGTTGCTTTGCTTATTTCTGCCGTAAGTATTGCATACTCTTTTTCAGTTTTAACATTTCTCTTACTCCATTCATCAGTAAGCTCATCTCTGATGGCAATTCCTCTAATCCTCTTTTCTATCCAATCATCAGAGTAACCCTTTGCTTTGTAAAGTTCTTTCATCCGCTTTTGGGCGAGTTCTGGGTTTTCTATTTCTTTTACTCTATCATAACCTGCTTTAGCAAGCCAAAGCTTAAATGGCTCTGCTTTTTGGGATGGAATAGATTGAATAATTCGAAATGCCCCTTCTGTATTTACACAGTTCATATTTTGATTACCACCCATCGTGTGTACAGAAAGGGTATGTACAATTTGTACCCACCCTTTAGCTAGTTCTTCATCTCTTTGTTTCATTTTTTGTATATATTGTTTAGGATCTGAAGAATCAGTTAGTACAAACACTATATCTTCTGTTACAAACCACCATTCATCATTAAACCAAGTCCTTCTTATTTTCTTTCCTTCAAATACAACCAACGCATTGTGAATATTATTTGTTTCCATTGATTAACTATAAAACTTACTGCATATATAAACCTTACGTCGACTTGTCCAGTGGACATGGTTAAAACCGCTAAAAACATTATATCTTGCTAGATTAAGGCTTTTAAGCCACAAGACACGAGTTATTAAGAAAGAACTTATTGATAATAAACACACATGATTATAAACAATTAAAAAAAAGAAAAAAAGAAATTCAAAAAAGAGTTAATATCTTTTTACTTAAACAGATAGTTGTTAGGAATAAACTCTGCGCCTATTGCTTTTGCAAGTCTTTGCATGCCTGGAACTTCTGTTTCATAATGGCCAACATCTATCAAAGTAATACCTAATTCTTTGGCTACCATTATCGCAGGCTGTTCCATCTCTGCTGCAATGTATGTATCAATTCTTTCCTCAGCTATTTGCTCAAGAAACTCTGCTTTGATTGCTGCACCTGCTGAAACACCAACCCTTCTGATTACATCTTTTGTGTTACCCACAACTGCTTTTATTTTTGGCTTTATTCCACAATAGTGTTCAAGAGTACGAAACATCTGTTCCATATATCCATCTAAAGTCACTACAATGGGAATAGGTTTATCAAGTTTAGTTGGGTTATTGAATCCAGTATTCACCGAAGGGCAATAGAAATCAGTCTCACCAAAGTCACCTGTAACTGCTCCTCTTGGCACAACCATTCCTTTATAACGTATGGTAAATGGTTTAATGTTTTTTATGCCAATTATTTCAGCAAATGTCTGTATGTTTCCTTCTTCTGCAACGTCCTGTCTAAGATGAGCAACCATGCAATACAATCCATTCATTGATGCATATTCCTTTGACCTTTTGCTTGGGTAATGATGTGAAACAATCATGTCAATACCTTTAGCCTGTGCTTCTTTCATCACGTCAATTGTTGGATCAACACAAACTCCAATCCCTGCTAACACATCTTTTTCTGCGCCAAAAAAGATTGATGGCTCAAATTCAACTGCTGGTGCATATGTATCAACTAACTTTATTAGTTCTACAACATTTAATTTATTTTTTTCTTCTTGCATTTTAATCTCCTCCGTATTTTAAATTATTTTTATCGTATGTTTGTTTCAAAATATAGTCACGGACATTAATAATTGAACATAAAGTTCCGTGACTATATGTATCAAACATAGTAAATTTTAATGATAAAGTTTTATGTGTTTGATATATTGAACGAACTGAACAATATTGATAAATAGTTTCAGTTCGTTGGCTATTCGTGGACTTTAACTAAATATATACAATTATTAAAGTCCACCACTATAGAGCTCACGCTAGAGCTAAAACTGAACATAGCATAAGCTATCTTAAACTAAAAAATTAATTTTATTGATGTAATTCAATTAACTCAACTGAAAATTTAGAGAGAAATCTCTACCGCCATAGCCCTTGAGAAATTTTAAAGATAGATAAATCTAAGAAGAAGAAATTATTGCCACCGATAATCACAATAGTTTTCCATGAAATTATATCTGTCCATAAAGAGTGGTAAACACGACAAATATATAAAACTTTCGAAGATTTTATCGCATCACTTTTCTCGTCAAGAAATTATAAATTAACTTTTTTTCGTTCCTGGGCGCAGCCACACGTCTCATGATGATGTTTTTTATTTTAGTAGTTTAATTTACAATTTTTAAAATACTTTAAAAAAATTCATGAGACGTGGGACTGCGTCCCTAGTTACGGGTTGAGAGCGGAAAAAATCAGCTAAGAAACAAAACTTCAACAAAACAAGTATAAATTAAGAATAATTAGTATAAGATTAACTTTCACAGCGTCGTTATTGGTCTCGCCTGCAGAATATAAACCTTGCCGTTGGCAATCGCCCATTCAATATCCATTGGTTTTCCGTAATGAATTTCTATCTTTATCCCAAAATCTGTTAATTCCTTCAATTCTTTTTCGCTGAGCAATTGTTCGTTTGGGTTTTCAATGTTTTTATTGACATTCTTGCCGTTCTCGTCTCTGAACAATCCCCATGTTTTTTCAGCTATGTTTTTCTGCTTGATTGAAAGTGTTTTCTTTTCAATGAACTGTTTCTTGTCAATAAAATATGAGTCTGGAGTAACCTGCCCAGAAACAACTGTTTCACCCAAACCGTAACTGCCTTCAATCAAAAGCTCATTATAATTTTTAGTGACTGGATTTACTGTAAACATTACACCTGCCTTCTCGCTGTTTACCATCTCTTGCACAACAACAGATATTAACACATCTTCATGCTTGAAATTGTTTATTTCTCTGTAATATATTGCTCGCTCAGTAAACAATGAAGCCCAGCATTCTTTTACATATTTAATAACATCTTCTTTTCCTCTCACGTTAAGAAATGTTGCCTGCTGCCCTGCAAAACTTGCTTCTGGAAGGTCTTCTGCAGTTGCGCTGCTGCGGACAGCAACAAATAACATGCCTTTGCCAAGCTTTTCATAGTTGAGAAGAATATTATTTTTTAGCTCATCGCTCATTTTCACCGCAATAATTAATTTTTCAATTTCTTTTGATGCTTTTTCCAACTGTTTCTGATCATTGACATCAATCTTTAATATCTTATGAACCTTGCTGAGAACAGACAAAACTTCTTTTTCATAAGCCTGTGCAGTTATGCAAAATCCATTAGGAATAGGAAAGATTGAACTCATCTCGCCTAAAGAAGCGCCTTTACCGCCAACAATGCCAACATCATTTTTATTTATATCTTTAAACCATAATATAGAATTTGGCTTTTTCTCTAATTCTGTTTTAGTGATTTCTTTTAATTCTTTTTCTTCTTTTTTTACAAATTCCTTTAACTGTTTCTTCTCTGCTTTTAACAGTTGATTATAATCTGCTTTTGTTATTTTTTTTACATAACCCTCAATGGTGTTTAATTCAATAAATTCACCATCTTTAAAGAATTGTGTAGCTTTTTTCGTGCCTATAATACAAGGTATACCCATTTCCCTGCTTACAATAGCAGCGTGGCATCCTGCGCCGCCTTTATCTGTAACAATGCCTTTGATTTTTTTAAAAACTTCCACAACTCTTGGGCTAGTCATATTTATAATTAGAATATCTCCAAAATTAATTTTATTAAGCTTCTTGTTGTCTTTAACTACCTTGGCAATACCGCCAAATCTTTCCGGACCTTCAGCTCCTTCAAAAGCGATATTTCCAGATAATAAGTTCTGGTTATTTTTCTCAGCACTTTTCAATATTTTATCTTTTTCAATGGTGTTTAAGATATTATTTTTTTCAGTGCTTTTTAATTGTTTAGGTTTTTCAGTGTTTTTTATTTGTTTAGGTTTTTGCATTTTATAGAGTAGAAATCATTGCTATTTTAATATTTTTTCTTAATTATTTTTAATTCGACTAATTATTCCTTTGTCAGCATCAACTTCGACCAAATCAGTGTTTTTCAAAATGATTATTTGCTTTTATCATCAAGTATCCTTATTGTTCCATGGTTAGCATTAACTTCAACAATCATACCATCTTTCAGCATCTTAGACGCGACTTGTGTCCCGATAATACATGGAACTTTTAACTCTCTGCTTATAACCGCAGCATGTGAAGTTATGCCGCCCTCGTCGGTTATTATAGCTGCTGCTTTCTTCATAAGAGGGATATAATCTGGCCTTGTCATAGGCGTTACAAGTATATCACCTTTTTCCATTTTGTTAAACTCACTTGATTTAATGATAATCCTAACTTTGCCTTTTGCTTTGCCAGGGCATGCAATTATTCCCCTAAGTTCCTTCACCCCAATTTGCATGCTCTTTTCAATTATGTCTATTACTTGTTTGCACTCTTTTTTGTCGAGATGAACCACTTTATTTTTATCCCAGACTATAACATACTGTTCGCTGAAGAAGGTTTTAGACTCTTCTATTAATTTGTGTGGCACAGGTATTTCTTGTATTGCTCTTGAGTCGCATAATTTCAGCACATTCCAGTCTAACCTGCTTCTTTTTGCTATTTCTCTTCCCAACACTTCAAAATAATGATTCATTAATTGTACCTGCATCTTTCTTTCATCTCTCCAAAACCCCAATAATGCAAAGAAATGAAACATCTGCTTTAACCAAGGCGACATTTTGTGTTTGTCTGCAATAGCTTTTTTCTGCTGGTTAATATTTTTTTCAAAATTATTTAACTCTTCAAATTCCTGAGTTGAATTTCTTGGCCCTGCTAAAATCTGCTTGATAAGTTCTACAAATTCAAATACACCAGCAACCTTTGTAACGCCCCAGCTGTTATAAATCCAAAAATAGTTTTTCTGGTATTCACAAAGAGCCTTTTCAATTGCAGGATATAATTTTAATCTATGAAGATTTGAAGGCGAGGTGATATATGTGAAAGTATTAACAGCTGAATCTGTACTTTTAATCAAGTTAACAATTTTTAATAGGTCTCTTTCTGCCCTTTGATGATTTAACATTTTTTCCTGCGTCATCATAATTTTTCTCTCGTCGTCTTTCAGAACGATTTTTGCTTCAACCAATTCCTGCTCAACCAAACTTTCTGCATCTAAATCAAAGATGTCCATGAAGAATTTTGTCCACATCACAAAACTTTGTTCAGCCAATTCTTTATTCAATGCAAGAAGTTCTTTATTTGATAGGTTTGTTAATTCTTTTTTATTAACACTTGTAAATATTTTACTGTTGATAAGTTTTACATTAGTTTCCCAATCTTTGAAAAGAGCATCTAAACTTCCATGCTTCTTCTTTTCTTTCTGAAGATATTCCTCTGCCATCTTTCTCAAACATTCTTTTGAAAGATATGCTCTCGCATTATCCTGTGTGCAGTACCATATTATTCCTTCTTTTCTTTTAAAGAAAGTTACACAGCCGCAGCATGGCGCATAGGCAAAATAAGGATTAGCCTCTGTTTCCTGCCTGTACCATTCGAGTTTTTTGAGGTTGTTTAGGTTTAACATTTTAACATACTTCTTTTGTTTTGATTTACTATTTTTATTTTTAAAATTACTTAATAATTTTTACTGTGCCTTTCTCAGCATTAACTTCTACTAAATCATCATCCTTTAAAACTTTTGTTGCTATTTTGGCCCCAACAATGCACGGAATACCTAACTCTCTGGAAACAATGGCTGCGTGAGATGTTAATCCACCTTCATCTGTAATAATTGCGCCTGCTTTTTGACATGCAATCATCATTTCTGGCCCTGTTGTTTCAGCAACTAAAACATTGCCTTTTTCAACTTTTTTTATTTCTTCATTAATATTATCGCTAAAAACAGTTCTAACTACCTTAACTCTGCCTTGGTATATGCCTTTGTTAGCAATTGTTCCTTTTATTAACTTTACAGAAACATTAAAAAAATGATTGTCAAATTCATTCATTATCTTTTCTGCTTCTCTGCCTTTAATTATGTGCCAATTATTTGCTTTTGCTAACACCCAGTTTACATGATCTCTGTCAGAAATACAATTTGAAATTGGTAGATTCTTGCCGTCAATAATATCAACAATTTCTGTATAGCTCAGCCAAGGCAAATCGTTTCTTTTCATTCTTTTTCCTACTTCTTTAATATAAGGCTGAAATATTTTATGATAATTATAAAACTCATTCAATATTTTTCTTGCTTCAAATTTAAGAGTTCCCATTTCTTTTAGGTTTTTAACAACAACAGCATATTTTTTAGGTGAACTTTTAACCAATTCTTCAACTTTATCCAAGAAAAAGAATTCTGTATAAAAATAATTCCCACCTAACGATTGAAAAAGGTTTGCCCTTTCTAATATCTTGTTTTTTAATTCATCATTGCTCATGGAAGAAATATTGAGTTTAATTATATCATTGTTAGTTGTCTGAATAATCTTCTTACCAAGTTGTATATTGCTGAGAACAGAAGTTTTCCACACAGGAAAATGCTTTTGATAAAAGATTACGCCAAATTCTGAGAATTTAAGTTTATCTTTTTTTGACAGGAAAAACTTCAGACCTTTGTTCTTCCAGTCATAAATCAGCACAATATCTGTATCTCTGAATTCCTTGAAAAGATAGCACGACGTGAAAATGAAATTAACATCATGATCTGTCCATAAATATTCGTAGTCTGAAGGGTTCAGCTCTTTGTTTAAGCCATTATTTAGTTTTCTGTTTAAGCTTTTGTTTAGTTTTTCCATTTTTCACATAAATAAGTTAGAGTGATTATATGATTTAATTAACTGTGTAATTTAATCAACCATACACAATTCTAGTTATATTATAAGACACATCATACAACTTAAAAAGGTTTTCAACATCTTTTTGTCTCTTTTTTAGTACCATAATGGCGCCTTTTCCTAATAATATTATTTCATCATTATCTGCAACTCCGCTATATTCTTTAACAATTTTCTTTTTTCCGCTATAATACCATGATTTTCTGCCGTGCAATGCTTTGGAGAACATAGTCTTATTTTTTGAGTCTTTTAGTGAGTAAGAATAAATTATATACTGCTTTAAGCCCAACTGCTGATAAGAAAAATTAAAAACACCTCTGGAAAATATAATCTTACCCTCTTCAATCATCTTAGCAATTAATGTTTGGTCATCAGTTCTTATCTCTAATCCTTGATATTCAAGATGTATCTTAACACTATTAGCAATCCCAATAGGAATGATTAGGTTATTAATTTTTTCTTTTAGGGAAGCTGGCACTTTTTTTTTGTTAAGTACAATAAACAAGTCTAAATCAGAATGTCTTTCAGAATAATCTCCCCGTGCAACACTGCCATATACATACACAACAAGTATCTCTTTCTCTTTACTAAACTCTTGTTTAAGTTTACTTAATGTTTTTTCAAACTTGTTTGTTTCTTTAATAAAGTTCATAGTAATTCCGTTAAAAAGTTATTGTGATTCCATCAGCATCTTTGCTAACCTTTTAATATTTTTGTATTTCTCACCATTCTCTCCTCTATAAGTTACCTTATTTCTCTGGTCCCTGTCAACGAGTTCATACAATCTAACAATCTCATTTGAGAAAAGAGGTTTTGTTTCTATAAGTTTATTCATCCTGTTTTCATGGCTGAAAGAGTGATATGCCAGCTTTTTTGCAAATGCCGCTTCAATTAAATTTACTATAGAATAAAAATAATTTTGTGCTGCCACAACCCTGAATGCAATTTTTTTAACTTCATCTTTTTCAACATTAAGTTTGTTATCTTCCTCTTCTGCAATCTTAAAATATTCTTCTGCTGATGTTTTATGCACTTCAAATTTCATTGTACAATACATTGTGCAGAACTAATATATAAAGCTTTCTGTTCAACATATTGTGCAGATGGATTAGATAAAGATTAATAATAATTTCATTAACAATTAGACAAAATATATTTGTTTATATAAGGTTCTTTTTCTCACCCTCAATTCAGTTTACTGCTCTCAATCCTGTTTCTAGCTCACTATCTGTTTGTGGGCGCAGCCATCGTGTAGGCACGGACACTAATTTTTGTATATGTAACTCCGTGCATACATTCGTGGACTTTAACTAAATAGATACTGAGATTAAAGTCCACCGCTATCTTATGAAAAATTATTAGTTATTCGTTCTTCGCTATTCGTCATTCATAACTAAGAACGAAAAACTAAGAACGAAAAACAGTTTTATCATCGTGAACGTGTGGCTTCGCCTTGGAAATGAACCACCCAGCACTAAAGTGCTGGGTATCCTGTAAGCAATTTCTGAAATTTTGCAGTTCTATTTGTACCCGCAATATAATTTTGAATTGCTTCTGCACTAACATTTCCAAC
>Ga0209211_10004748_pt1 | contig 20843 bp, 19 predicted proteins | sample RifGroA2_FD_183992 | JGI IMG/M metagenome (GOLD analysis project Ga0209211, IMG submission 183992) | Groundwater microbial communities from Rifle, Colorado, USA - Groundwater A2 (SPAdes) (version 2) | ecosystem: Environmental > Aquatic > Deep subsurface > Groundwater | place: Rifle, Colorado...
TGCGGAAATTGCGGGAGGCGCAATTGGAAGGTAAAGTGAAAACGAGAGAAGAAGCTGCAGAGTTATTAAGAAGTTTTTAATTGCCGATTTGTCAATTTCCTTGGTAGCGTATACAATCCGGCGCTTTTTATGGCGCTTTTCCCTGAGGCTCCTGACGACAGAATTTCAACCAGTCCGTGATCTTTGAAATATCCGCACCCGCACATTCAAGAGGCGCTTTGCCGTTGAGATGTGTGAACGGTTTCTTGCAATCGCTGAAGGGCGTGAATCTTCTCTTGAGAATCCAGGCATTCAAGTAATGTTCCGCAGTCCTGTCCGATCCAAATCCGCGAATGGACCCGAGCCTGCTTTCCAGATGCGAGTTGTACCCCTCGAGGAGGTTGGTGGTACGGGGAATGTGCATAGGCGGGTACTTCAGATAATTGAGAAGGTATTCTTGGTTGGCCTTGAGATCTTTGAAAAGTTTCTGTACCATGCGTACGTGATCGGACGGATACGGCAGGCGGGCTGCCTTGAAGAGAAAATATTTCTCCAAGGAATCGATTCTCCTGAGCGCGATGGCATACGTGTCGGCACAGAGGGCGGCATGAACCGCATCCTGGAATTCCAGCGGGAGCTCATAGCGGAATTCCAGATCGGCAATCGCGTTGCTGTACTTGATTGCGCGGGCGAGCGCGTACTGGCGGCTCGGCGGAATCCGGTCAATATCCCGGTTCGGGAATAATCGGTTGAGCCTGTTCTCATAGGAGCGGATCTTCACGATGATGTGCTGAATACCGAGGTTTCTGCTGAGATTAGCCACATAATGCCGGATGCAGAGTTGGATAATACAGTCGGGATAGTAGGCGAGGACGGCTTCGATGAGTTCCTTCTTCTCATCCACGGTACAGCTCTTCATCGGGCAGCCAAGTTCCTTCAAAACGCGGAAGTAATTTCCATAGAGGAAGACGTTCTCGCTGAAGCCGAACTCGTGATGAAGGATGTCGTGCGTACCATAGTCCACGCCCCAGGCAAGCACCCTGCCGCGCTTCACCTTTCTCCGCTTCCGCGATCGCGGCACCTTGCCGCGCGGCGGGATCGTCACCGTCTCCTGCACGGGAATGTATTTCCCGTCCACGATGTGGTTGCCGGCGTAGGCGCACTGCGGGAAGAAGAATTTCGTGATCTCGACGACGGGCTTGAGGTTGGCGGTGACGCGATTGACGATGCGGCAGAGCTGATCCTTCTTCACCGCATAACGGTCTTCCAGTTTCCGGTACGAGATGCCGTCAAGGTGATCAAGGAGCGTCTGACGATGGTGTAATCGCTGCGGTGAGGACGGTTGCGTGAACCAACCGTGACAGGCATGGCACCAGAACCGGGTATTCCCTGCACGCGATCCGCGCTTGACCGCCGTAAGCTTCAGGCAGAGTAAACATTTAAAGAGCTTGCTTTTTTAGGTATAGGATGAATCAAAATGTGTATGTAAACAGAGACAATGAGCTGTTTTTGATTCATTCTGTACCTAAGATGAGCCAAAGTTCAATTATTAAAAAGCGCCATTGATGCTACGCTACCTGAAAAGTTCGTGCCGATTCATACCAAATTAGCTCATACTTTGAATAAACTCCGAAATCTCGTTTCGCTTCGTCTCCATTATCCTACAATCATTCCCCTCTACCGTCACCCTTAACAGCGGCTCGGTGTTGGAGGAGCGGACATTGAACCACCAATCAGGATATTCGAAGGTAATGCCGTCGAGTTTGTCTATCTTCGCATCGTGGTATTTTTTTTCTAACGCCGCCATGACTGCGGCCGCATCCTGCACTGTGAAATTCACTTCGTCGCCCCGACAGTAGCGCGTGTATTCCTTCGCAAGCGCCGACAAAGGCTTCTCTGCCTGCGAAAGCACTTCCAGAAAATTCACAAACGCGATATACCCGCTGTCGCCGTAATAATTGTCGCGGAAGCAGTAATGCGCCGACACCTCTCCGCCCATAACGCCTTTGCCCTCTTGCAGCGCCTGCCGCACATTCACAAACCCGACTGCGCTCTTCAAGGGTCTCCCGCCCCATTCAGTGATGAATTCCGGCACCGCTCTCGAGCACACGAGATTATAGGCAATGCCCGCGCCCGGCTCTCGGTCGAGCCAATACCGTGCCAAGAGCAGCAGCGTGACATCTGCCTGCACAAATCCGCCCTTTTCGTCCACGAAAAAAATCCGATCCGAGTCGGCGTCAAGCGCCACGCCAAAGTCAGCCTTCTCGGCCACGACCCTCGTTTTCAGCTGATCAAGCGCGCCGGAGATGAACGGGTTTGGGCTGCGGTTGGGAAACGTACCGTCTGGCTCGAAAAACATGGGGATAATCTCGATCGGAAGATGCGGCATCAATCGCGAAAACACCGCACCCGCCATGCCATTGCCCGCGTCCACCACTACTTTTAGTTTCTTCAATTTTTTCACGTCCACAAATTTCAAAATGTGGACGATATAATCACCCCAATAATCCACCCGAATCACGTTTCCTTCGTTCCCTGCCTGTACGGACGAACGGTCGTTCGCCCCTCCCATTCTTTTAATCTCCTCGGCAATCTCCTTCCCCCGAATCATCCTCTCCTTGTCCACCATCTTGAAACCATTGTATTCCTTGGGGTTATGAGACGCCGTGACGATAATGCCCGCATCGTAATTAAATTGGGGCACTGCCCAATACTGAAAATCCACCGGCACCATGCCCGCGTCATGCACCTCTGCCCCATCGGCCGCGATGCCTTTCATGAGGGCACCCTGCAACGCCTCGCCCGAAGAGCGCATATCCCTCCCGACAAACACTTTCTTGGCACTCGTCAATCTCACCAATGCCCCTCCAATAAAAAACGCCGCATCCTCATTGAGTTCTCCGGGGTACACGCCGCGGATGTCGTAGGAACGAAAAATACTCTGTTCCATAATACAATAGCCTCCGCCTAGCGGTAGCGCGCAAGCTCCTGCCGCTTAAATACCGTCAAGCTCCCCATACCCAGAAGGATGCCCGCCAGGCAGAGCATCCAGCCCAGCCACGGAATGGAGGTTACAATAACCCACAACAGCGCGCCAAAGACGAGATGAATGAAGCGCAGATGTTTGTCGGCGTGTTTGAATACATGAATCGCCAGCGCGCGGCCGAGGAAGAGCGAGGCAACCACCTGTGCGAGATAGATGATCACTGCCCATCCGGCGATCAGTATGAACGCAAGCGGCGCGCCTATCACCGTCACCAGCAAAATCACGGCGGCGATCGGCGTGAGCGCCAGCCAGAGAAACCCTTCGCCGAAATTTCTCCAGGTCCAAAAATGCGCCTCCTGCGTGAGGGCGTCAACCGCCTTGGGCACCACGCTCAATAAGAGCAAGCCGACCGCAATCAGCCCGCATATTTTGATGAGACGCCCCAATGCGGCGCCCACGGCTGCGGTGCGGCGGTTGGACTCCGGCACTTGATGCGGCGTGGTCTTCCCTTTCACCACCGCGCCATCCCGCAGCGCCACAAGTCCGGGAGCGGTATATTCGAAATCCCCCTGCACGATCGCGGTGCGTTCCAGCGTCACGCCGTCCTGTGCGGAAGCAACCAAGGTAAGATCGCCTCCCGCCTCCCCGGCCATGAGCGCCTGGTCTGTCCATGCCCGCACGTCGCGCCCCGCGCGCCCGGAAAATACGAAATCAGACGCCGCCACCGTGACGCTCCATCCGATCTCCGCGGTCTCGCCGATCACCACGCGCCGCCCTGCTGCGAGCACGCTCCTGCCCACGCTCCCGGAAATCTCCACGCTCCCTCCTGCCGCGCGCACGCTCCCGCCAACGTCTGCGGTAATCCTGACGTCGCCTCCCGCCGCGATCACGTCTCCCGTCACCGGGCCGGCCACCTCCACCGTTCCTCCCGCGACAATGACATCCCCGTCCACCGACGCCAGAATGCGCACGGTCTGCCCCGCACGGATCAAATCCCCTTCCACCTTTTCATCCGCGGACACCACCACCGTGCCGTTTTTGGCATAGACGGCCAGGGGTACAGCGAGCGCGACGCACGCCAAGAGGGGTGCCAGGGCGCGAAGAATGGGGTTTTGCATAGAGATATGGTAAGATAGTAAACTTAATACGTACAGAGAAATTTTACCATATGTTGTAATAAATGGATAAGGCGGACTTTATTCTATCTTAAGGTGTTGTCATTCGTCCCGCACTGCTATTTTCCAAATTTAAGGTATGCGGGATCCCGCTATGGCGGGAAACTTTGAGCTTTGATATTTCTTGATTATGCCTACCTATACCACTCTTTCGCACTACGATCCTGAACTCGCTGATGCCATGCGCCACGAGCTTGCGCGCCAGAGGCAGGGACTCGAGATGATCGCGTCGGAGAATTACACCTCGCCCGCGGTCATGGAAGCCACCGGTTCGTTTCTCACCAATAAATACTCCGAAGGCTATCCGGGCCGCCGCTATTACGGAGGGAATGCATGGATTGACGTCGTGGAAAACCTCGCCCGCGACCGCGCCAAGCAGCTCTTCGGCGCGGAGCATGCCAATGTCCAGTCGCATTCAGGCTCCAGCTGCAATATGGAGGCCTACTTTGCGCTCTTGAATCTCGGCGATACGATCATGGCCATGGACTTGGCGTCCGGCGGCCACCTCACGCATGGCAGTCCCGTGAATTTTTCCGGCAAATTTTACAAATTCATGCCCTACGGCGTCAACCGCGAAACGGAACGGCTCGACATGGATGAAATCCGCGCATTGGCGCTCACCCTGCGGCCCAAGCTCATCCTCGCCGGCTTCACCGCCTATCCGCGCACAATAGATTTTACCGCGTTCCGCGCGATTGCCGACGAAGTGGGTGCGCTCTTTATGGTGGATATGGCACATATCTCCGGACTGGTCGCGGGCGGCGCGCATCCCTCGCCTATTCCCCACGCGCATGTAGTCACGTCAACTACTCATAAAACGTTACGCGGACCGCGCGGCGCATTTATTCTCTCCAAATCAGAATTCGCGGAAAAAATAGACAAAGCCGTGATGCCCGGCATGCAGGGAGGACCTTTGGACCATGTCATCGCCGCCAAAGCAATCTGCTTCAAAGAAGCGATGGGGGATGAATTCAAACGCTACGCCGCGCACATTGTAAAGAACTGCCAAGCGCTCGGCGCCGCGCTCGCGTCCTACGGCGTGCGGCTGGTCTCCGGCGGCACTGACAATCATCTCTTGCTCCTCGATCTCACCAATTTAAATGTATCGGGAAAGGAAGGCGAGCACGCGCTCGACTCGGTCGGGATTTATACCAACAAAAACATGATTCCGTACGATCCCCGCAAGCCCATGGATCCCTCGGGCATGCGCATCGGCACCGCGGCGCTCACCACGCGGGGCTTCAATGAAACTGAAATCCAGACCGTCGCTGAGCTCATCGTCACGACATTGAAACATGTCGGAAACGAAGAAAAATTGAACGACGTGCGCCGCCGCGTCCGCGAACTCTCCGATGCGCACCCGCTCTATCCGGGAATGAGCGTGTAGTGTTTCTCAATAACTTATATGACAAGGTATGGGAAAACGGATTTTCCTTGCGCTTCCTATTTCCCGAGAACTCAAAAACGAAATCCTCTCCTGGGAGCGCGGTTTCCAAAATCTTCCCGTGCGGTGGCTACGGGGGAAAAATTTGCACATCACCCTCGTGCCACCGTGGGAGACTGACGATAGTGACAAGATTGTTACGTTATTAAATTTAAAAGGCGCAACAGGAATAATCGAATTGAATTTTTCGAGAGTCACCTTCGGACCAAACCCACGTGAGCCCAGACTCATTTGGGCTGAGGGAAGCACAACCCCCCAATTACTCAAACTCAAGTCAGCGCTCGATGTTGCACTCGGTCGCGAGCCTGACCCGCGGCCTTTTAAACTCCATCTCACACTGGCCCGCTTCCGTCCAGAAAATTTCCACTCCTGTCAGTCAAAAACGCTCAACGAAGCCGTGGCGTGGCGCGACACCGCCACTTCATTTGTCCTCATGGAATCCCACCTTCTCGCTGGCGGCGCGGATTATGAAGTCCTTGCTGAAATCCCGTTATGATTGAACCCCGATTAATCCAAAGAAAAAAGAATGCACTCAAAATTGCCCGTACATTGGCGAAGCTCTACCCAAGGGCGAAGGTGTTCCTCTCTCACGGAAATCCCTGGGAACTACTAGTGGCAACTATGCTTTCCGCGCAATGCACGGACGCGCGGGTAGATCAGGTGACGGCTACGTTATTCAAAAAATACAAAACGCTCAACGATTACGTCAGGGCAAAACAGAAGATATTTGAACAGGATATTCATGCTACCGGCTTTTACCGCCAGAAAACGAAACACATCCTCGCCGCCGCGCGCATAGTGCGAGAAAAATTCAACGGCACTGTGCCCCGCACCATGGAAGAATTACTCACGCTTCCCGGGGTCGGCAGGAAAACCTCAAATATCGTACTCCAAAATGCTTTCGGCATTGTCGTCGGCATTCCTGTGGATACGCATGTGCGCCGCCTGGCGCGCCGCCTGGGCCTTACCTGCCACACTGATCCCGACAAAATCGAGCATGACCTCATGCACCTGCTCCCGAAGAGCGAATGGGCGCCCCTTTCCTACCGCCTCGTGTCCTATGGCCGCGAGTATTGCCCCGCCCGCCGCCACGATCACACTCGCTGTCCCCTTTCCCAACTATACTAATTTGCCAACCCAATTCCGATTGTCATTCCAGACCGAGATCTGGAATCCAGACAAAAAAACAAACAAAAAAATCGATTTTCTTTTGGTTTTCTGGATTCCCGCCGGAGCCCCGAGTGCGCGAGGCCATGGTTTACCCCGTACCGGGATGCGGGACGGGAATGACGATAGAATCGGAATTTGAAGAGCAATTGAGTATAACCTGAACAAAAAACCTCTACAACTGCACTTACGTAATTTTCTAGCCATGGCTAAATTTGTACGTAACCCGACCTATGAGAACTTCGCCACTATCTCTTCAATCAATCCTCCGCCGTTACTACGCCTTCAGTTTTTTCCGAAATTTTGCCTTTTTCTCCGCGGTTTTGGTTCCCTTCTTCACTGACTGGGGACATATTTCTTTCATCCAAATCCAGCTACTGCAATCATGGTTCATGCTGTGGGTCTTCGTGCTCGAAATCCCGACCGGCGCGGTAGCGGATTATCTCGGCAGGAAACAGTCTATCGCGCTCGGATCAGCGTGTGTTGTCGCCGGCGCGCTCATGTATGGGAGCGTCCCTCAATTCAGTATTTTTTTATTTGCAGAATTTCTTTGGGCGCTTGGCAACGCATTACTCTCCGGCGCAGACCGCGCACTGCTTTATGACACGCTTTCGATATATGGAAAACAGGAAGAAAGCACGACGCTCTTCGGGCGCGTGCGCGCGTGGGAACTGTTCGGCATGATGGCGGGCGCTCTCCTGGGAGGCCCTCTTGCCCAGCATTTTGGACTGAATATCCCCATGCTCCTCTCCACCGTCCCTTTTCTCCTTTCCGGACTCTGTGCGCTCACGCTTCCCGAACCTCAAAGGGCGGCGCGCACGTCGGAGAGCCGCCGGTACTGGCATATCATACAAACCGGGGTAGGTTATTTTCTCCGCCACACACACCTGCGACGCCTCGCGTTCAATGGAATCATTGTTGCTTCTGCGTGCTATTTTGTCATCTGGTTTTACCAGCCTCTTCTGCAACAATTCGGCGTACCCATTGTGTATTTCGGCATCATCCATGCGCTGTTTGTAGGAACAGAAATACTCACTGCGGCAAATTTCTCCCGCCTGGAGCGCTGGGCCGGATCCCCGAAAAAACTGCTCGCGATCATGGCTATTCTTCCGGCACTCGCCTTTTTCGCCGCCGGCGCCATGCCGAGCCTGGTCACGACGGGACTCCTGATACTTTTCGCGGGCGGTGTCGGACTCACACGCCTTGAGTACATATCCGCGCTGATGAACAAACTCATTGTGTCGTCCGAACGCGCCACGGTACTCTCATCGCTCTCCATGCTACGCCGCTTCGCGCTTGTTATTGTAGATACCCACGGCTAAAGCCGTGGCACTTGCAAACTTTACAAGCTTCGCTTGCCCGCTTCGCGGGGGCTCATTCCTCCACGGGCAAGCCCGTGGATTCCTGCCGCTTCGCGGACGTTTGAAGCGGTGCTATCTTTGAAGAAATCGTTTCACGATTTCTTCTGTTTGAATCCCAGGCGGAGGGGCACCTGGAAGCATATTCAACATGAGCCCGAAAATATATGGGGTCATGTTTCTTTCCTCGAATCCGATCAATTTTTCAATGGTCCAGATTTCTCCGATGCCTTCCTCGAGACCGATGGCTTGCGGTCTTATCGTTTCATACCTTGGCTCATAAAAGCAGCCTCCCCAGAAAAGAAACGTTGTTTCGCCAGAAAATGTGTCGTGCCTCAGGGGTAGCACAACAGCAACACCCGCTTCTGGCTTACCGATAAACTGGATATCTTCTCCGTCTGAAGATTCCGTTGACGGGATTCTTATTTTTAGAACCGGAATTGCATTCTCGGCACGAAAATCTTTTCTTTCTACCTCAAACCTGATCCTGTTTGGACCTGGATAACCGTTTGTCGTGTAACTCATAAACACAACTTTTTGGTTTCCTTCGTAGATGCTTTTTGCATCGAAATTAAAACTCATGTCTTTCATTTTATTTCTCCTGCCCGTTTCTTAAACTGACGGCAGGCCTTTTCTATTTTTGCGACCAATTTTTGCTCTCCTCGCCCAAGGTCGCGTGAGGCGAAGAGAGAGAATGAATTATTGCTTCATGCGAAGCAGAGCGGATGCCATGGTTCGTCAAGCTCACCATGACAAGTTTCATCCGAGAGCATGGGCCGAAGGGCGGCCATTCAGCTCCGCTGAAGTATTTGAATGAGAATTTTCAAAGGACGAGCATGAATAGCAACGAGCGAGTATACAAGAGAGAGAGATTTGTCAATGGTTAATATTTTGACCTTATATAAGCCAAAAATCTTGGAATCCTATTTCAACGATTATTGACTTACATTAATATTTGTAATAAACTAGTACTAGTTAACAACTATCTATGAATGAACCTAGTACTACTATATTTAAAAGAAAAATCCTGCCTTACCTTGATTGCATGGAAAGACAAAAAGGGCAGGAAACCGCTGGTTCTGCGCGGGGCGCGGCAAGTAGGCAAAACGTCGGTGGTGAAACATTTCGCCAGCGCGCAATTCAAAAACTGCGTGTATCTCAATCTCGAGCAAACGCAGGACCGTGAAATGTTTAAGAATATCGGGTCGGTGCGGGAGTTTGAGCAGACGGTTGAAGTCGTGCGCAAACAAACCATGCGGGACGGCGAAACCCTCCTCTTTCTTGATGAAATCCAAAACGCGCCCGCGCTTATATCATTGCTGAGATTTTTTTACGAAGAACGGCCGGGGCTGCATGTGATAGCAGCCGGGTCGCTCCTCGAAGTGCAGATCGCAAAACTTGGCCTCGCCATGCCCGTGGGGCGGGTGGAATACGCGTATCTTTACCCTCTCACCTTTTTTGAATTCCTTGACGCGAAAGGTGAACATAAACTGCGCGCATTTTTGGATGGCGTGAACGTGAACGACCCTCTGCCGCCATCCCTCCACGCACGGGCTCTGCAGTTATTTTACGAGTACGCGCTGATCGGCGGGCTTCCGGAAGCAGTGTCTCTTGCGGTGGAAGGCGCGGGACAGACGGCGCTTGATACGCTCTCATCGTCGCTTCTCACGGCATATGCGGAAGATATCTATAAATACGCTTCCGCAGCAGAGGTGAAGTATCTCCAGCACGTACTGGAACAAGCGCCGTATTTCGCGGGCGAACGCATTACCTATGAAAACTTTGGTGGGTCAGCATATAGGAGCCGCGAAATGGGCCAAGCATTCGCCGTCCTTGAGCGGACAATGCTCGTCCAGCAAATTGAGGCCACCAAGTCAGTGGATCTCCCTCTCGTAGGGCAGAAGAAACGGGCAAAAAAGATTCTCTTTCTTGATGTCGGTCTCGTGAACTTCAAAAATAATATCCAATCATCTTACCTTCATCTGAAAGACCTCAACAGCCTCTATCGCGGCAAAATTGCCGAGCAGCTCGTGGGACAGAGCCTGCGCGCGCACTCTGAACATCGCACAGATCCGATTTACTATTGGGCAAAAGAAAAGCCACTGGGTGCTGCTGAAATTGATTTTTGCGTGAGCCACCAGGGACGTCTCGTCGGTATTGAAGTCAAATCCGGCGAGTCAAACCGCCTGAAATCACTGGTGAGCTTCGCTGCGGCCGCGGACCTTGCGTGCCTCATGCGCGTTTGGAGTGGAGCACTAAAGAAAGAAACGGTTTCGAGCGCGGGCAAAACATATCCGCTCTTGTCTGTGCCGTTTTATCTCGTTGATCGCATGCTCGACTTTGCTTCTCATGATTGACTTTCATATCCTCAAGCAATCCTCCCGTAGCCGCGCGCGGCTGGGAATTCTGAAAACCTCTCATGGTGAGGTGGAAACGCCGTGCCTGGTGCCCGTGGCCACACAAGCGGTGGTTAAGACCCTCACAAGCGAAGAGGCGGTCGAGACGGGCAGTCAGATGCTCATCGCCAATACTTATCATCTTCATCTCTATCCGGGCGAAGCGATCGTCAAACGTGCCGGAGGAATTCACGAATTCATGCATTGGCGGCGTCCGCTTATGACCGACTCGGGCGGATTTCAGGTATTCAGCCTTGGTTTCGGAAAAGACCTCGCGGTCAATAAAATAACTCACACAAAATCTAAAACTCAAATCGAACAGGGCCGCCAACCGAAACTGCTCTCCATCACCGACGATGGCGTCGAATTCCGCTCGCACCGGGACGGCAGGAAACTGTTTATAGGCCCGAAAGAGTCAATACGTATCCAAACCGCGATCGGTGCGGATATCGCCTTCGCGTTTGACGAATGCCCGCCGCCCCACGCGAGTCGCGCCTATATGACACAGTCTGTGTCGCGGACGCACCGCTGGGAAATAGTAAGTTTAAAATACCACTCTCACAAACAAGCGCTCTACGGCATCGTACAAGGAGGAAGATACAAAGAGTTGAGAATGCAGAGCGCGCAGTTTATCGCGCGCCTCCCCTTTGACGGATTCAGTATCGGCGGAGAATTCGGCGACAACAAGTCCGCAATGACCCGCATGCTCAACGTCGTGATGCGCGAGCTCCCCGACGAAAAACCACGCCATCTTCTGGGTGTGGGACATCTTGAGGATATTGAGTCCATCATCAAATCCGGTATTGATACCTTCGACTGCACCGTGCCCACCCACTATGCGCGCCACGGCGTAGCCTTTACGTCGCACGGGAGGCTGGATATGTACAAACAAAAATTTCTGACGGACAAAAATCCACTCGACACAACGTGCGCGTGCATCGTCTGTCAGTCGTATCGCCGGAACTACATTACTCATCTTCTCCGCGCGCGCGAGATCACGGCCTTGAAACTTCTTACGTTTCATAATCTTCACTTCTTCCACTCTCTCATCTCTTCTCTAAGGAATAAAATAAAAGAGGGTAAATTGTGAGTATATCTCAAGAAGAAACGGCGATACGTATTCGCCATGAAGCTGTTCCTCCGAGCGAAGGAGTGCTTTCGAAAAACCCTCCACAGGCAGGGCGAGCATGGTTTCGCCGACGAGGCGAATCGCCCTGCCGAGGCGGAGTGCAGCCGCGCGCTGGCGCAGCTGACGCGTGTGTTTCAATACGCAACCCGAGCGACCCGGCGAGTTGAGAAAATTTAGAAAATTTCGTCGCCGGAGACACCCCGCGCATTATTTTGCTTCCGCTCCATCCGTGCTATCCTAAGAACGCTTACTCATAAGCGTTTTTCTCTATGTACGTTCGTCTCTCTCTCCCCATTATCCTCCTCACGATCGGTCTCGGCCTCTCCGCCGCTGCGCAGGAGCCGGCGCTCGAAGCGCCGCCGGAGGCGATCGCGCCCATCATCGTACCCGTGATCTCCTCCGAAGACGCCGTGCTGGCGGGAAAAACGGTGCTGTTTGACGCGGGTGAATCATCGCTGCTCCCCGACTCCGCTCCCGCCCCGGTGTACCGTTGGACGTTTTCAGATACGGGCGCGCCCAAGACTGGAAAAGAAATCCTGCGCGCGTTTGCGCAGACGGGCACCTATACGGTCACGCTCACGATACGCCAAGGAGATACGGACGCGTCCGCGGAAAAAACGCTCTTCGTCTATGACACGCGCGTCCTCATGATCACCGACGAAGAAACGGCGCAGGGGTTGTCGCAAATCGCCGCGCAAGCGGCGGAAAACGGCGTGCTCCTGGCGACGATCGCGTCCGCGCGCCAGGAAACCGAATTCATCACGGAAGAAACGCTCGTCAAGACAATTGCGGAACAGGGCGAGTTTATTGACGCGGCCGACGCCCTCCTCTTCTACGGCAGAGGATCGCTCGGCCTTCGCGCGTTTACCCGTTACTGGCAGGGCATGACGGATACGGCGCGCGCGCAGCGGCTGCGCGAGAAATTCTATGTCGTGCTGACCGACGGCGTGCTGGAGGTGCACGCCGGCATCGCCCAACAGGCGTTCCGCGTAATCCATCCCCCGTACCTTCTACTCACGCGCCGGGAAGCGTTGAGCCCCGTATTCCAGGCCAAAAACTACACCACCATCACGGGTACGCTCGAGACGCGCGGCATTGAACAGCGCATCATTGACGAACGGACAGAAAAACCCGCCTATTTCCTCCTCTCGCGCCTCGTATCCCGCTTCATCGCCCAAGGCATACCTTCCAATACGATCTATCTCATTCTCGCCTTTCCGTTCATCGCGCTCCTCATCGCCTTTGCGCGCGAAGTATTGGGCGTGTCCGCCTTCGGCATCTATACCCCCGCCATGATTGCGACCGCGTTTCTCGTCCTGGGACTCAATTTTGGCCTGATCACCTTCGTCATCGTCGTCGTCATCGGGTGGCTGGTCCGGCAGCTCGTCAATCGCATCGAGCTCCTCTACATCCCGCGCACCGCGCTCGTGCTCTCCGCGATCGCGCTCTCCTTCCTCGCCGTGATTTGGTTTCTCATCTACTTCAAAAGTCCGGTGGCGATTTCGCTCGCGCTCTTCCCCATGCTCGTGATGTCGACCGTCACGGAAAAATTCCTCTCCGCCCAGCAGGAGGAAGGCATGCGCCATGCGCTCTGGGGCGTAGCGCGCACCGTCATCGTTGTGATCGCCGCCTACTACCTCGTGACTTGGAGCGCCTTCGCCAACCTGCTCACGGCAACGCCTGAATATGTGCTCCTCCCGCTCCTCGCGCTCCTGCTCCTCGGCAAATTTACCGGGCTGCGCATTGCCGAATACTTCCGCTTCCGCAGTCTCTTACGCGAAGGCGCAGAGGAATAATTCATCTTTCGTGGTTATTCGTGTCTTTATTCGTGGTACTTAGCGTACACACGAAATACCGCTAATATTGACGCGAAGTACCGCAAATTTGTTATGTTTTTCGCTAAGGCTCGAGGAATTTTGGGCATGAACGCCCGCAATCTGCTCTATATCGAGCGCTATAACACGCGCGCGGACAAGCGTTTCGCGGATGATAAAATCTATACCAAACACTTTCTCTCGTCGCGCGGCATCGGATCTGCAAAAATATACACGGTCATCCGCTCCTACAAGGAATTGAAGCACTTCCAGCCGTCCTCGCTGCCGCACAGCTTCGTGATAAAACCCAACCACGGATTCGGCGGAGAAGGAATCATAGTCATCGGGGAAACCCGGGGGGACACCTTCGTGAGCATCACGGGAGAGCGCGTGTCGTGGCGCGATCTGTTTCGCGCCTGCATCGCCATCCTCGGCGGCAAATACGCCATCTCCGGGCTTCGGGATGAAGTCATTATTGAAGAAAGGCTTGAAGCGCACGAATATTTCCGCACCTGTGCGCCCGCCGGGCTTCCTGATGTGCGTGTGATTGTCTTCAACCTCATCCCCGTCGTGGCGATGCTGCGCCTCCCCACGGCCGAATCCCATGGCAAGGCAAACCTGCATTTGGGGGCGATCGGACTGGGGATCGATTTGGGAACGGGAAAAACCACCTATGGCGTCCAGCACGGATGCTTTGTGACCCTTCTCCCCAACGGCGACCGCGTGAATTCGCTCACGCTTCCTGACTGGGACAGCGTACTGCACACTGCGGCGCAATGTCAAAAAGTGAGCGAGATCGGCTATCTTGCCGTCGATCTCGCGCTGACGAATAAAGGAGTCAAGGTCTTGGAGCTCAATGCGCGTGCCGGGCTCTCGGTGCAGATCGCGAACCGCGTATTTCTGAAATCGCGCCTCGAGAAAGTCGCGGATCTCAAAGTCATCGATCCGAAACAAGGGGTGGAGATCGCCCAGACGCTCTTCGCGCGCGCACCGACGCGCGCGGAAAAACAAATCGCTGCATCGCGCGTGGTCAATCTGTTTGAGCGGGTGCGGCTGTTGAACGCAGGCCAGGAAGAAGTGACGGCAAAGATCGATCCGCATGCCGAGGCGCTGGTGCTCGCGGACCGGATTTCGCTCCCTCCCGAAGAAACCGTTCTCTCGTTCCACCTCCGCGGCGAGAAGATCGTCAGTCCCTTTGCGCGCGCCGCACTCCCTCCGAGCCACGCGTTGGTGATTCCCGGTAAGTTGCTGAAAGGGTTCCTCATCAATATCGCGTCCGCACCGTCGCCCGACGGCGCCGCGGCGGCGCATCGCCCGACGCCGGACGAGAAGATCATCCTCAACATCGACAAGAAACTCTTTGAGATAGGGAAGCGCATTCACTTCCTCGCGCATCTCAAGCCGGAAAACCTCGCCTCGCTCCGCGCGCTCTTCCTTGCGCACCCGACGGCATCACCCGCCTTTACCTATCCCCCGCTTGATCTGGACATAGAAGGATTGAGAAAAGAACTGGCAAAGCTCCCGCGCGACGTGTCGCATCCGCTCGCCCCGCTCTTCTTGGAGAAAATAAATGAGCTGGATACCCGCCTCGCGCTCATCGCCCATCGCGGCACGCCGGACATCATGCCCTACTCGGTGGCGCTCTATGGCGACGTAACCCGGGAAGATTTTGACCGCGCCGTACGATGGATACGCGCGTACCCGGTCGAGCTTGATACAAGCCGGGAGCTTTCGGTGAAAGAAATTCACACGATCGCACGCGCGTTCCTCATCGCCCACCATCTCAAGCATTGGAAAATCGCGCTGCAGGACAATGCGGCAGTCGACATGCAGGTGAATAAAAGCGGTACGCTGTTCTTAAGCGCGCACGCGCGCATGACGGAACACCGCCTTATGGCCGTGCTCGCGCATGAGGTGGAAACCCATATCTATCGCCAGGAAAACGGGCGCCTGCTTCCTTATCGCATATTCGAACAAGGCACCGCGCGCTACCTCGAAACAGAAGAGGGGCTTGCCATGCTCAATCAGGAGCGGACCGGCGTGCCGCTGGGCGAAAAGAAGCTCTGGGCAGCGTGGCGCACGCTCGCCATCTGGCATGGACGCAACATGGGATTCGTGACGCTCTTTCATTATCTCAAATCAGCCTACGGACTTACCGACGAGTCCGCCTGGCATACCTGCCTCAAGGTCAAGCGCGGCCTTGCCGACACCGACGCGCATGCGGTCTTCACGAAGGATCGCGTGTATTTTTCAGGCTATCTCAAAATGAACGAATTCTACCGTCACCACGGCAACCAGGGCATCCGCCGCCTGTACCTCGGCAAAATAAAGATCGAAGATCTCCCCCTTCTTTCGTCCTTCGATGAACGCGGAGTAAAATATACTCCCTCCTGGTGTCAGAACGTATGAAGGATGCGCACGCGCTCATTGAGAGACTCTGGAAAAAGATTTTTGACCGCCGCCCCGTCTTCGGAGACATTATCCGGAAACACGGAGGTCGAAATCTTTTTTCCTATGCCGAGGGATTCCTTGACGTACGCCCTTCCCCCGTCCTGGACGCCCGAAAAGGCGAACTCATAGAAACGGTGCGCGATCTGATCGCCCCTCGACTCGGCACGGCGGTCGCGGGGGAGGTGGCCGCACAGCTCACCCGCCTGCCGCTCGTATCCACCGCCGACCATCACGCCCCCATCAACCACCCCTTCTGGATAAACGCGAATATCGTGAGCGGCATCCCGCTCGCCGTGCGTCCTGACCGCGCGCCTCACTATCTCGTCGTCCTTTCCTTCTCAAGCATATCCGTGAACAACGCCTCGGGGTGGCCGCGCGGCATCGAATTCCACGACGGAAGCCGCGGCGCACTATGCAGGATCCCGCTCCTCCCCGCCAAACATGCCATGGCAGTGGTATACGGCATGAGGGGGTATGCGGCGCATGATATTGAAAAATCTCTGCAGGAGCTCGCACAACGCGAAGACGGAACTCACCATATCGGGGCAAGGATTGCGGCGTCATTAAAAACATATTTTGGCGATGCAGCAGTGAAGGAAGATCCTCGCCTGGTGTCCCAGTTGACAAAAATCAATTTCCATCTCTGGCCGCGCTTCTTTCATGCGTCGTCCTCTGCCCTCCCGCCGACCGACGTGCGCGCGCATGCGCCCTCGCTCGTGTACCTCGAAATAGAATCCCTGACGGCCGAACTATTGACACGCCATCATCTCCAGAATCCCCGCTCGCCGCTCTACCGGCTGCTCTTTGATGGCGTATTCAGACACGCCGCGCTTCGCCATTTCGACAATATTGCCGGCGCGTTTTCCCGCGAAAAAAAGACGGGCACGCATCTTTTCTGGGGCATCAATCCGCATCTGCACAGAACGCATCTTGATCTCGCCGCGGACGCGTTCATCGTGCGCGAAACCGGCGCGCGCATTCCCTTAACCCCCGACCGCATCGCCGCCGCGCTTCGCGAAAAAACCATCTTCCCCAGCATGCTTCTCTGCTACCTTACGATCGCGCTCTATTACGGCATGAAATGCCTGGGGGGCTTCTGCCAAGTGCATGACCTCACGATGATCAAGGAGGCATGGATGCGCCTGTTGCGCGCATGCGAGTTGCCAGACGAGGCGGACGCGGTGGCGCCGGTACAGACCAAAGAGCTGGGAGGCGACGGCACGGTACTCTCCTATCGCACCGATGCCGAAGGAAACCTGGCGCCCGCCACGGGCATGGACATGCTGCTCTCGTCTGCGGACACGCAATTTGACCGTTACGTCGCGCAGGCAAAAAGAGTCACCCTCGCAGAAGCCATGGCGCCCATGCTTCCTGAAATGTATACCGTCCTCTACACGAAGGATGAGCGCGAGGAGACATTGTCCTCCCTCACCACAGAATCAATTGTAGAGGCAACCGGCCTGAAAGAAAAAATGACTCCCTCCTCATTGCCCCATGAATAAGGTATACTTCTCCGCATGAATGCATCTCTCTCCACGCTCCCTCCTGCCGCACCCGAAATCGCGCGAATCTCTTTCGCACTAAGGATGCCCTCCGCGCTCGTCCGACACCCCTCGGGCGGCGTCACGCTCGAAATCGGCACCGAACAACGCGTATACTCTCATCGCACGCTGCGTCTCCTCCTCCGCAGGACCATCGTCGAAGCGAAGGCGCACCACCTCCGCCGCCTCGCCCTCAATCCAGACGACCTTCCGCGCGTCAATCCCCGTCTCACGCCCACGGCGCTGGGCGAGATGATGGCCGTGCATTTCGAAATGGCAAATTTTGAATTTGTACAGTACAAAACCCCCCCGCAAGAAGGATGGCGCTTCGTGGAAGAGGTGCATATCTTCGGACCGCGCGCGCGGGCATGCGAAAAAGGCTATCGGAAAGGGCAACTGATAGGCGAGGCAATCAACGCAGCGAGAACACTTGCCGATACCCCTGCGAATCACCTCACGCCCCGCTTGCTCGTACAAAAAACCGTGCAGCACGCGAAAGGAGCAAACGTGCGCGTCAAAATCCTGGGAAAAAAAGAAATCAAAGCGTTAAAGATGGGTGGCATCCTCGCCGTGGCACAGGGCTCCTCCGAAGAGCCACGGCTTATCGTGCTGGAATATCACGGCGGGCAGAAAACACAGCCACCCATCGCGCTCGTGGGCAAGGCGGTGACCTTCGACAGCGGCGGCCTTAATATTAAGCCAAGAGAAAGCATCCTGCCGACCTCTCTCATGCACCTAGATATGGGTGCGGGTGCGGCAGTGATAGAGACCGTGCTCGCGGCCGCGCGTTTAAAACTTAAAACCAACGTTATCGGCATAGTGCCTACAGCTGAAAACATGCCCTCCGGCACCAGCTACCGTCCCGGCGACATCGTCACTATGATGAATGGCGCCACGGTGGAAATACTCAATACCGACGGAGAAGGACGCCTCTTGCTCGCGGACGCGCTGACCTACGCCGCGCACTACCAACCGCGACTGGTGATCGATATCGCTACCCTCACCAGCGCGGCGGTGATAGCCCTGGGATTCCGCGCCGCTGCGTTCTTCACGCGCAACGAACGCTTAGCAAAAATCATTGAAGCAGTGGGAGAGACATCGGGCGATTACGTATGGCGGCTGCCGATATGGGAAGAGTATGAAGAGGATCTCAAGGGTACGTTTGCGGACCTTGCCAACATACAGAAAGGACAAGGAGCGGGCGCCATTGCAGGAGCCGTGTTCCTCCATTATTTTGCCAAAACATTTCCCGCGTGGGCGCATCTTGATATCGCCCCGCGCATCATTGCCGCCGAGGGCGAATATCTCGCCCGCGGCTTCCCCGGTGCCCCCGTCCGCCTACTCATCAAACTTCTTGAAAAGTATCAACAATAGTCAGGCTGTCCACTCCTTGCATACGTAGTTTCAGGCCATGGCATAAAATGTACGCGGGTAGAGAATGGCGTATGAAAATTACCATACTCGTCAAACCCAACGCGCGGAAGGAATCCGTGGAACAAATCGATGAACGCAATTTCATCGTCAAAGTCCACGCCCCGCCGCAGGAAGGCAAGGCCAACGAACGGCTTTTGAAACTCCTTGCGGAATATCTCAACCTCTCTCCTTCTTGTCTTTCCATTCTGAAAGGACACGCGAGCAAACATAAAACTATTGAAGTAACTGGCCACTGATCTCGTCAACTGATAAACCGAACAACTGACAAGCTAATGAACTGTCCCTATGCCCCTCAACGTCCTCGCCATTTCCGGAAGCCTCCGCACCGCATCCTATAATCGCAAGGCACTCCAGATTGCCAAAACAATTGCAGCCGGCCTTGATGCTGTGGTTACAGAAATCGATTTACGCGAACTCAATCTCCCCCTCTACGACCAGGATATTCAAGATCAGGGCATGCCGGAATCAGTATTGAAATTAAAAGCCGCGTGTGAGGCCGCAGACGCGCTCCTCATTGCCTCGCCCGAATATAATTACTCAATCTCGGGAGCGTTAAAAAACGCCCTAGATTGGGCATCGCGCGGCGGCAATTCATTGAGCGGCAAGGTCGCCGCAATCTTCGGCGCGTCCGACGGACGCATTGGCACGGCGCGCGGACAAGTGCATCTCCGGCAGGTGCTCATGGCGCTCAATGTCATGGTCACGCCACAGCCACAAGTCTGCATTTCTCTAGCAAAAGAAGCGTTCAACGAAGACAGCTCGCTCAAGGACCCGAAACTCAACGATCAGTTTCAAAAACTTATCACGAACACGCTCACGCTTGCACAGAAGCTAAAGGTGTAAATCGTGAATAGTGAAGACTGCAAAATCCATATCGTAATTCGACTACGTCAGACGCATAACCATTGACGAAACAGGCATCGTAACCCTAACCCACTAACCATTCCCCAACTCATGTTCCAGCCACTGCTGGTATTTTTTATTTACGTCCTTCAAAGGCAATAGGGCAACGAACGGCACCTCGTACGGATGATGCGTTTCAATAAACTTCATAAGCCTTACCGCCTTCCCTTTCGTCGTCTTAAATACCGCCAACGCTTCCTTTGTATCCTCCATCTTCCCTTTCCACCGATATATCGAGCCAACTGGCATCGTCAGCACACATCCTGCCAGCCGCTTTTCAACGGCAGACTTCCCCACCTTCCGCGCGCTTGCGCGAGTGGGATAGGTTGAAAAAACAAAGACGATCATCTTCTCTTCATTAAATCAAGAAATTCACTTGGGCTGAGCTCTGCATCTCGAATGATTTTCCTCAAAAGGCTCCGATCTACTTCAGAATAATCCGGCACCGTCACTGGTTTTCTTCTCTCGCACGTTAAACGAATATGGCTACCGCGCTGTCGATCAACACGGTAGCCGAGCTTCTCAAATATCCTCACGATTTCCCTCCCTGAAAGCAGGGGTAACTGCGGCATGGATTACACCGTAATCGTATGCAAACTCAACTCGCGAGGGCGATATGACTCGACCACTTCACGATTCCGCTCCTCCTCAAGGACCAGGTCTATAACCTCCCTAATATTCTTCAACGCTTCATCCAAGGTCTTACCCTGCGTGTAGCACCCTTTCAGCACCGGACACTCCACCACATAGTATCCATCCTCTCCCTTTTCTACAAAAATTGGCAATTGAACATTATACTGTTTCATACACCCCCATCATACTATAAACCACAAAGCGCGCAAGGTCTCTGTGTACTCCTCTCCCTTTCGACCTGATCTTCCCAGGTCTCATCAGACGCTAAGCGTGAGGGTAGGAGCAAGAAGATGAGTGGCAAAAATTCTTGCTTCTTGCCAAGCTACTTGGCCCGCTTCCTTCCTACTTAAGTTTCGAGCGTTTTTGACCTTTCCCTTCGCATAATCAGAACCGAGGTACAGGAGTGAACGTCTTGTACAGCCGTTCCGATCAC
>Ga0209211_10004749_pt1 | contig 20841 bp, 20 predicted proteins | sample RifGroA2_FD_183992 | JGI IMG/M metagenome (GOLD analysis project Ga0209211, IMG submission 183992) | Groundwater microbial communities from Rifle, Colorado, USA - Groundwater A2 (SPAdes) (version 2) | ecosystem: Environmental > Aquatic > Deep subsurface > Groundwater | place: Rifle, Colorado...
GTCTTATGTTGTAGATAATTCTCTTTGGGGATATACCGGTCCCTTAGATGGAATGCGCGGAAGATTATTGTTTGGATATACCAGCGATGTGAAGTTCAGTAACGTAAATTATTTTACAGTTATTGCAGACTACAGGTATTACTTAAGGCTCGGTCTCAGGTCGGCTCTGGCTTTCAGGTCTGCTTTCTTTTACAACGAAGGAAAGGAAGCACGGCGTTACTTTATGGGTGGAAGCTGGGATCTAAGAGGTTGGAGAAGATGGTCAATACGTGGTGAAAAGCTGTGGCTTTCTTCTGTTGAACTCCGTTTTCCTTTAGTTGACCAGTTGTATATAAAGTTTCCTTTCTTCGGTCTCGGGTTTGTAGGATTCAGAGGCGCCCTGTTTTTTGATGCGGGAGGCGCATGGGATGATGAATATAACCAGACTCTTGGAAGCATAGGAGGGGGTTTAAGATTAAATCTGTTTGGAGTGCTTGTTCTTCGCTATGATATAGGTAAGAAGATCGAGGATGATTTCAGCAGAATACAAAAAGGTTTGTTTTATCAATTCTTTTTTGGATGGGATTTTTAATGAAGCTTAAAATTCTATTCATAATTTTGCTTCTAATAATCTCCGGGTGTGCTGCATCAGTAATTAATCTTGATGTAAAGAAAACATCATCATCGTATTCAATGTTTGGGAAAAATGAATCGAGGAATTTTTATTTGCCGGTTTCGATCAGCGATTCATTAAAATTAAAATGGGAGGCTGAAATAAACGGAAGTTTTCCCAATTCTTCCGTAACAGCCTATGAAAATTATGTATTTATTAATGATCTTTCAGGCAGAGTTTATTGTTTTGATGCCGGGACTGGTAAAGTTGCTGGTAAATTAAAGCATAGCGGGGCTGTGTTTACAACTCCCGTAATTAAAGATGGTATTGTCATTTTCGCTGCTGCTCATTCCGATGAAAATGCCTCCGATCTTTGTTATTATGATTTTCGTGAAGGGGAACTTTTGTTTGCAAAGGAGATAACCGGAAGAATATTAACAGAGATTATTAAAACCGATGAAGGAGTAATATTTAATACTGAAGACGGGAAAGTTTTTAAATACGACTTTAACGGTGAAGAATTGTGGGGATATGATACAAAGTCCAGAGTGCACAGCTCGCCTGCACTTGGAAATAATATTATAGTTTTTGGTAATGATGATGGAGAAATAATTGGCATTAATTCAAAATTGGGGAACCTGGTTTATAAAGAGAAAATTGGTGAACCGTTTTTTGGCGGAACTACCATAGATGGAAATACTGTTTATGTCGGGAATGATGACGGATATATTTATGCGCTAAATCTTACGACAGGGAAAGTAAAATGGAAGTATGATACAGGCTGGAGAATAATTATGGTGCCTGCTTTTAACAATACGGATCTCTTTGTCGGGAATCTTAAAGGAGAATTATTATCACTTAAAAAAGAAACCGGGGAGCTGAACTGGAAAACAGCAACCGGAGGTTTGTTAAATGCAACACCTTTGATTACAGAAAATATTATTGTTTTACCCGATCTTGATCGCAGTTTTCATCTTATTGATGTTCAAAACGGGGAAATAATAAAAACTACGTGGCTCGACGGCAGAAGCAAGTTATCGCCTGTAATTTATAATGATTTATTATACATCGGTTATGATAACGGAATTTTAAGAGCATATGAATTTGTCAATTAAAAATAGTTTTGGCTTAATTTTTCTGTCGGGATTTTTTATGGTTTCAAATTCACAGAGTTGCAAGGGAACTCTAATAATCGAAACCGACAGGAAGGGTTCGGAAATATATTTAAATCAACAAATATCAGGAATAGGCAGAGCTGAAGTTGAACTTGAACCCGGTTCCTATGAAGTAAAGGTAAAAGAAACTGATAAAGAGTGGGATTCCCAAACATTAATCCAAACTGTGAAGCTGAATGAATGCAATACCCTGAGAATATCTTTTAAATTTGATGAAGAAATATACTTACAGACAGAGCCACAGGATGCTTCAGTTTACGTTGGAGATTCTCTTATCGGTTATACTCCTCTTTATCTTTCATACGGTTACAAAAGTTTACAATTAAAAAAGCCCGGATATGAAAGCGAGGTTGTTTCTTTAAATGACTTCAATACAAATCATCCGTTTACTCTAAATTATATTGGAGAAATAAAAGACAAAAGCTTTTACGAAAAAGATTTGTTTAAATATCTGGTAGCCGGAATTGTCGTGCTCGGCGGAACATCGGCTTATTTTAAACTTAAGGCTGATAAAGAATTTGATGCTTATAAAATAACGGGAGAGCAATCTCTTCTTGATAACACACACGAATACGATTTAATTAGCGGTATTACCTTTACGGCATTACAGATAAATTTTGGAGCGCTTATTTATTTCTTTCTAATTGATTAAAAGTAAACATCCCCTGTTTATCTAAAAGAGATTTTGCTTAATTTATCCGAATAACTTATTGATGGAACTGCAATGGTAAAAACTTTACTTCTCACCTTAGTAGCATTTGGATTCAATATTTATCCTCAGAATATCTCATCACCAGATGGAAGACTATCGCTTAACTTCAATGTTAATGAAAAGGGAAAAATAACTTACAAACTTTTTCTTAATAAGAAAGAAGTAATTAAAGAAAGTGAACTTGGCATAGAGTTAAAGGATCAGCCTGGTTTTACAGATGGATTTTCAGTAGAAAAAATTGATACTTCTACATTTTATGAAGAGTGGGCTCCGGTCTGGGGGGAAGTTAGCAATATCATTAATAATTACAGAGAATTAAAAGTTACTCTCATGCAAAAGGTTCCGGAAGAGCGTTTGCTGGTTGTGACCTTCAGGTTATTTAATGATGGTCTTGGATTCCGCTATGAGTTCCCGGTTCAGGATAACCTGAGATATTTTATTGTTTCTGAGGAGAATTCCGAATTTGCTTTGACAGGTAATCATAAAGCTTTCTGGATTCCCGGGGATTATGATTCACAGGAGTATGTTTATACGACTTCACCATTAAGTGATGTTGATGCCTTTAAAGGGAAAAATTCAGCGGATATACTTGTAAAAACAATAGATGATCCAAACATAGTACAGACTGCTTTAATGATGAAATCATCTGATGGCTTGTACATCAACATTCACGAAGCGGCATTACTTAATTATCCTGCAATGTATCTGAAAGTTGACAAAACTGCATTTACATTAAAATCTCGTCTTTGCCCCGATGCAGTTGGTAATAAAGCTTATCTGCAAACGCCGTGTACAACACCCTGGCGTACAATAATTGTAAGCGATAAGGCGGAAGAGATTCTTTCTTCTAAAACGATATTAAATCTTAATGAGCCATGCCGGTACGATGATGTTAGCTGGATAAAGCCACAGAAGTTTATTGGTATCTGGTGGGGAATGCATGTAGGAATTTATACATGGAATTATGCAGATATAAATAATGTAAAGCTTAATGAAATTGATTGGGATAGTCTTACTCCTAATGGGAAACATGGAGCTACCACAGAAAGGACAAAAAGTTATATAGATTTTGCTGCTAAGCATGGAATTCCTTCAGTGTTGGTAGAAGGCTGGAACGTAGGCTGGGAAGATTGGTTCGGAAACTGGAAAGAAGAGGTTTTTGATTTTGTTACACCTTACCCGGATTTTGATGTTGAAGAATTACATAAGTACGCTCAGCAAAAAGGGGTAAAACTCATTATGCATCACGAGACTTCAGCATCCGCAACAAATTATGAAAGATGGATGGATGAAGCTTTCCGGTTTATGAAAGAACATGGATATGATGCAGTTAAAACCGGCTATGTTGGTAAGATTATCCCCCGTGGCGAACATCACGATAGCCAATGGATGATTAATCATTATACAAGAGTTTTAGAAAAAGCTGCCAAATATCATATCAGCATAGACTCGCACGAATCGGTTCGTCCTACAGGTTTACATCGTACATATCCAAACTGGTTTGCCTGTGAAGCCGCACGCGGTAATGAATTTAATGCGTGGAGTGATGGAAACCCACCTGAGCACGAAACAATTTTACCTTTTACACGTTTTATGGGTGGACCAATGGATTACACTCCGGGAATTTTCCAGATTAAGATGGATTATTATAGACCCGGTTCAGAAAGCCAGGTGCATACAACACTTGCAAAGCAGCTTGCTCTTTACGTTACAATGTACAGCCCGTTACAGATGGCTGCGGATCTCCCTGAAAATTATGAACGCTTTCCTGATGCATTCAGATTTATTGAAGAAGTACCTATTGATTGGAGCGATACGAAAGTCTTAAAAGCCGAGCCGGGAGATTATGTTGTGACTGCACGCAAGGATAAGAATTCTGATTACTGGTTTATCGGTGCAATAACAGATGAGCAGGCGCGTTCATTTGATTTGTCCCTCGACTTTCTAAGCGATGGAGAATATGAAGTGACATTATACAAAGATGCACCCGGTGCTAATTGGGAAAGCAACCCGATGGCTTACGAGATAACGAATCTTGTTGTTACTAACGATAAGATGTTAAATATTAATCTCGCTCCGGGTGGAGGTGCTGCTGTTATTCTGAAGCCAATAAAATAAAGAATAAGTGCATTTTAGTGATGATGTCCATCAGGACCGTGAACGTGACCGTGTTGCATTTCTTCAGGAGTTGCATTTCTTATGTCAATAAGCTCAACATCAAACTCGAGGTCCATCCCTGCTAAAGGATGATTGAAGTCAACTGTAATTTCTTCGTTCTTTATTTCCTTAATAACAAAAGGCATCTGATGTCCTTCGGGGAATTTGCAACAAACTCCATCCCGACTTTCAGGTCAACATCTGCAGGGAAACTTTCCTTTTTAACCTGCTGAATTGCCTGTTCGCTGTATTCTCCGTAAGCTTCCGCTGCAGCTATCTTTACATTCTTTTTAGAGCCGATAATCATTGCGTCAATTTCCGCTTCTAGTTTTGGAAGAATTTGCTGGTTCCCGCTTAAAAATTGAAATGGTCTGCTATCGTTTGTTGTCTGAATTATATTACCCTGATCATCTTTCAGAGTGTAGTTCATCGTAACGACCTTGTTCTGTGCAAGAGCCATTGCTTTCCTTGTTTTTATTTACTGAAAATTGATTTCGTTAAATGCCAAGTTACAATATTATTTTCAAAATAGTAAAGTCGTGCTAATCTTTTGATATTCAATCCACAAAAATTAAATTATAGTATAAACTGAAAAATATTTATGCTGACAGTCCTAGAAGCAATTAACCTTTCAACCGAATTTCTTGAAAAGAAAGAAATTGAATCACCAAGAATAAATGCCGAACTTCTTCTTGCTCACGCACTAAACTGCAAAAGGTTAGATCTTTATCTTTCTTATGACAGACCTTTAAATGAAGATGAGGTGAAACTTTACAGGGAATTTATCAGGAGGAGAATTAAATCCGAGCCGCTTCAATATATTATTGGCAAAGTGGAATTTTACGGAATCGAATTTAACGTGAATCCCTCAGTGCTTATTCCAAGGCAGGAAACAGAAATCCTTGTCGAGACAATTATTAACTCAGTTAACAAAGATGGGAGTTTAAAAATTCTTGATGTCGGAGTTGGCAGTGGGAATATTTCGATATCTCTTGCAAAACACCTGCCTTATTCTAAGATAACCGCTACGGATATTAGTGAGCAAGCTTTGGAAACTGCAAAAGCCAATGCTGAAATGAATAATGTTTTGGAAAAAATAAATTTTATAAAACATGATATTCTCTCCCACAATTTAAATGATGAATTTGATATTGTTGTCTCGAATCCGCCTTATATTTCCCGGGAGGAATTCCCTCAACTAAAAGACGAGCTTAAAGTTTACGAGCCTCAGAATGCTTTAACGGATTTTTCGGATGGACTGAATTACTACAGGATAATTTCTTCCAAAGCAAAAGAGTTTGTAAAGAGTAAAGGGAAAATATTTTTTGAAGTCGGGCAGGGCCAGGTAGAAGATGTAAAGAGGATTTTAGCTGAAAATAATTTTAATGAAATATCGATCGTTAAAGATTATCTTAAAATTGATCGCGTAATTTCCGGAGTAAAAAATTGAGAGTCGTTGTTCAAAGAGTAAGCGAGGGAAGTGTTACTATCCCAGGAGAAAAGTATGAAGCAAAAATAGGAAACGGACTTGTAGTTTTACTTGGGATAAAAATAGGGGACGGCGAAAAAGATGTTACTTTTTTGGCAGATAAATGCTGTAACCTGAGAATTTTCGAAGATGAAAATGATAAGATGAATTTATCTATAAAAGATATTAACGGTGAAATGCTTATCATATCTCAGTTTACTCTTTATGGAGATGCGCAGAAAGGAAATCGTCCCGGTTTTACTGATGCAGCCAGACCGGAAGAAGCTATTCCTTTGTATGAAAAGTTTATTGCAAGAGTCAAGGAAAATATTGGAGATGAAAAAGTAAAGACCGGTATTTTTGGTGCAATGATGATGGTGAAGATTTTTAATGAAGGACCTGTTACAATAATAATCGAATCAAAATAATTTGGGCGAAATGAGGTCAAAAGTCAAAATTCAAAACCAAAATTGTTTTTTTTGACTTTTGATTTTTAACAATATTACCGGAATCATTTAAAGATTTGAAATTATGAATTCAGTTTTAATGATTTTCATAGATGGTGTAGGAATAGGGAAGGAAGATTATGAATTCAATCCTTTCTTTAAATATGGATTTAAAACTTTTACGGAATTATTTGGACAAATTCCATCATTAAAAAATCCTTTTCTAAAGAAAGAAAACAAATTTCTTTTTACTACTGATGCAAGACTTGGAATGGAAGGATTACCTCAAAGCGGTACCGGGCAAACATCGATCTTTTGCGGAATGAATGCTGCAAAATTTGTTGGAAAACATTTTGGACCTTATCCTTATTCAACACTAATTCCCGTTATTAAAGAGAAAAATATTTTTCTCCATTTCCTTAAGAAAAAACAAAAAACTTTCTTTGCAAATGCTTATCCTAAAGTTTTTTTTGATTATATAAACTCAGGTAGGCAAAGATTGAGTGTAACATCTTTAAGTTGTCTTTTAAGCGGAATGAGGCTGAACAGAGTTAGTGACGTAAGAAGAGGAAATGCTCTTACCGCCGAGATAACAAACGAGCGCTGGAATTTAAAGCTGAACTATAATTTATCAATTATTAAACCTGAAACATCTGCAAGAAGACTATTAAGGATAGCTTCAAAAAATAAGTTTACTTTATATGAGTATTTTCTAACCGATCACATAGGGCATGGAAGATATGATGGAGAAATCGTCTCCACTTTAAAAACTCTGGATACGTTCCTTTATACAATTATGAATGAGATGAATTATAAAAAAACATCTTTAATAATCTGTTCCGATCATGGAAACTTTGAAGATCTTTCTCTTAAAACACATACACTAAATCCTTCACTTACGATAACAGCGGGAAGAAATGCTGAAAAGCTTTACAAAGAAATTAAAAGTATTTCACAAATTAGGGATGCAATAATAAAACATTGTTGAACAGCTATCCGATTATAAAGGTAGCCATCTTCTTTTGTGGGGGCATTTTATTTTACAAAGTTGCAAACATTGATACTCCGGTTATAATTATTTTATTAATCTGTTTTATAATTCCCCCCTTTTTGTTGGTTAAATTTTCCAAAACAGTTGCATCCGTATTTATTCTATCAGCAGTTTTTTTAAGCGGTTATATGTTAATAAAGAATTCTGCCGGAGACAATTATTTTTTTCCTCAGGATGTTCACAGGATAAAAAATCTGATGGAGAGATATCGAATATAAAATTATTAAAGGATAAAGAACTCTTATTTGATTTAGAAACCGATTCTTTGAAAAAAGATGAAAGGACCTTTATAAGAAAAACAAAACTCCTTTGTAAAGTAAAGGAAACAGGCAGAAAAAGATTGGACTCGATTTATAATGCACTTAGACCGGGTAATTATTTGCAGCTTTTAGGAGTTTATTTTAAAGGCAGGGAAATGAGAAATCCTGGAGAGTTCGATTACAACAAGTATCTAAATTCTTTAGGCATAAGTGGTGTTTTTAATATTTCAGATTCAAAAGACATTATTGTTTTGGATAGCGGAAAAAATATTTTCAAATCAGCTGTTTTTTCTGTAAGAAAATTTCTCGATTCGGAAATCAAATCTCTTCACAATGAACAAACAGCTTCTCTTCTTAAAGGTTTACTTTTAGCCGACAGGGGTGAAATTGACTATGTAACAAAAACGCAGTTTATAAATGCAGGTGTAATTCATGTACTTGCTGTTTCGGGTTTGCACGTCGGTTACATTGCCGTCATTTACATTTTTCTTTTTGGCAGATTAAATATTTACCTTAGATCAATTTTAACAATTGCGGGGCTTCTCGCATTTATGTTTATCACCGGAGTACAGCCTTCTGTATTCAGGGCAACAGTAATGGCTGTGGTAATTATTATTGCTTTTTTATCCAACAGATCGACAAGCTTATTTAATTCACTCGCCTTTGCTTCTGTGATAATTCTTGTATTAAGCCCGGAAGAAATTCTTAACCCTGGATTTCAATTATCATTTTCTGCAGTTCTTGGGATCGCCATTTTTTACCCCCGTACAGAAAAATTGATTTCAACTTTAAAATTGAGATCAAAAGTTTTAAGATACATTCTCCTGTTTATGGCGGTGTCTTTAAGTGCTCAAATCGGAACCCTTCCTTTTACAGTTATGTATTTCGGCAAACTTTCTATTATTTCACTTCTGGCAAATCTTTTTGTGATACCTGTAGTTGGAGTGGTAGTCGGTCTCGGCATCTTTACCTTGATTATAAATATTGCTTTCCCTTTCGTTGCTATTTACTTTGCCGCTGCGAATGAACTCGTTACAAAATTATTATTTTTATTTATAGAATTATCCGGTAATGAAAATTTCTCATACATCTTTGTAAAGAATTTTTCACTGTATGATTCACTTCTCTTTTATTTATTCCTTTTCTTTTTGTTGTATGTTATTAAAAAAATAAATACGACTTTTGTAAAAATTTTGATTGTGATTCTCGTAGTTTCAAATTTTTTATTACTATCGACTTTGGATAATTATAACTTGCTTAAGACGGGGAAATTATCTGTATTTACAATTGACGTAGGGCAGGGCGATGCAATTCTTTTAAAGTTTCCCAAAGGTACAACTGCTCTAATTGATGCTGGGAATGCAACACCCTCTTTCGATAATGGTGAAAGAATTATTCTCCCTTTGTTGGAATATTTAGGGATAGAGAGAATAGATTACGGTTTTGTCTCACATATTGATTCTGATCATTATGCTGGATTTGTTTCCCTGGTTAAAGCTGGAGTAATTAAAAAGATTATCAAACCGGGAATTGACTCTAGCCTGGTAAAGGATGTAAAGTTTGAAAAATATCTAAGAGAAAATCATATCCCTATTGAATATTATAAGAAGGAAATATTGACGATTGACGAAGTTAGAATTTATGTTTTGAATAATGAAAGCATTATGGAGAATACTGAGCTTTCTTCCAACGATAAAAGCGGAATGTTGAAAATGGTTTATGGCAAGACTTCTTTTCTATTTACGGGCGATGTAGAAAAGAAAGTTGAGAAAGTTTATGCTTCTGATTATAAATTATTTTTGGATGTCGATGTTTTGAAGGTTGGTCACCACGGAAGCAAAACAAGCAGCAGCAAGGTTTTTCTGAATTATGTAACTCCTGAGCAGAGTATAATCAGTGCAGGGATTTTAAATAAGTTCGAACACCCATCAGGAGAAATTGTTAAAAGACTGGAAGATTTTGGCTCGGAAATTTACCGGACGGATAAATATGGAGCCTTGATTTTCGAATCGGATGGGAACTCAATACACTTTATTGACTGGAAAAAGCATTTTTGAATAATCAATCCAATGGCATTTTAATTGTGTTAAAGTCAGACCAGATAACTAACTTTAATCCTTTGGAGTCATAAGATGCTTTACATATTAATTTTTTACGGTTCTTTTATATTGCTTTCTTTTTTCCTTCTCATTTACTTCTTTATTTCATCGCCAAAGTGTGCAGTTATCAAAAAAGCAAAAGTATCTAACAATTAATCTGTTTCATCCCGTCTTGCGGATGCACCAAAGATTTTAAAATCGAAATCTTTTAATAGTCCTTTCACTTCATCGATTTGCTCGTTCAGAATAAAAAATTTAGCGGGCTGTATCAAAGGATCTACACTTAAAAAGTTTTCTCCGAGCACATAATAATCGATTTCTCCATCATCGAGAATAGATCTCACAATACCAATATCTCCCTGGTTTAATGAAGAAAACAGTTGTGTATATTCTTTTCGATTCTTAACAACAGGCGGCACTACAGTGAAATCAATAAACGATTCACACTCAGGGCAATGAATCTTTCCTGATTCACGTTCATCGTCTTCCAACTTTAAGTTTGATTGACAATTTGGGCAGATTACTTCTGACGGTAATAATAATTGTTTATGCTTTGCTGCGTATAATAATTCCCGGCAGGCAGGTTCATTACAATAATAGTAATCTCCCTCTTCTGTCAGGCATAATTTACAATAGTATTTTCCGCATCCGTAGCAGACATATTCTGCTTTTTTATCCGGATGATTTGGACAAGTTTTCATTTATATCCCCTTATTAATTATTTTAATGCGGAGAGAGAGGGATTCGAACCCTCGGTACGCGTTAACGTACACACGCTCTCCAGGCGTGCCAGTTAAACCACTCCTGCATCTCTCCGAATGTTAGATAATTGTTTATCTAACCAGGCTCTTCCTTGTCCAGACTTTAAGAATTTTTCTCTTCTTAAAGCTTCAGCTTTTGTAAAAAATTCTTCTTTGTGAATCAATAACCAGGGAATTCCGCCTTTAGTAAATTTATTACAACCACGATTATGCTCGCTGAGGCTCTTTTCAACTTTATCTATTGATCCTATATATCTCTTTTTTAGTTTTGAACTCCAAAGAACATAAACATAAAACATATACTTTCCCATTTTGCCAGTTTCCGTCAAAGGCGGATCAGCCTACGGCTGAAAACCACTCCTGCATCTCTCCGAAACAGGGCTTCAAATATAACTATTTTGATTCTCCTACGAAAGATTATCGGTACAATTTTGCTAATGTTATTCTTAAAAGATTATCTTTACACTTATGCTTCTATTGATTCTTTTCAAATCATTTCTTGCTTTAGTATCAGCTTTATTTGGAGCGGGATCTACTTTTATAATCAGGCTTAACCATAAAAAGCTCTGCATTTTGATCTCATTATCTGCCGGTGCTTTATTAGGAGCAGCTGCATTCATATTAATCCCTGAGTCTTCAAGAGAATTAAATATTATCGAAATTATAATAAGTGTGTTGTCGGGTTATTTACTTTTCTGGGTAATCAGCAGATATTATTCGCATGTTTGCCCTGCATGTTCAGCTTCTCACTTCGATGAACAAACCACAAAGAAATTTTCTGAAATATTCCTTACACTCTTTACTGCGCTTGCATTCCATTCACTTCTTGATGGAATTGCTATCTCAACCGGAGACCTACATAATGAAGAGCAAAGTTCAATCTTTGCTGCCATTTTAACTCACAAATTTCCCGAGGGATTAGCACTTGCTTCATTAATGCTTGGTGCTGGTTATTCTAAAGTAAAAGTCATTTCATATACTGCCCTTGTTGAGTCAACCACTCTACTCGGTTCACTTTTAGGAGTGTTTCTTTTAAAAGAAGGAATTTCATTTTTCTGGATGGGTATTCTTATGGCACACATTGCAGGAGGTTTTATTTACTTAGCTCTGCATGCCGTGCTGGGCGAAATGTTAAGACATCATAGAACTATTGTTATTACTTCTTTGCTTTCAGGATTATTGTTAATCTTATTTGTACATAGCCTTATTGATTAGCTAATTCATGAGTCAGCCAATCTAAAGGCTGAAGAATGATAGTAATTAAAGTGAGATCTATCAATTAGATCATCGGAAAGCAATCTATAAAATAAACCATATTTTTGAACTTTCTCTTGAAATTGATCCTTATAAATATTCTTATCAACAATACAATAGTAATAAAGGAATAGCATTTCGCCTTTAGATATTTGTGCTAAAAGTAACCGAATGTAAAACATCTTATCTATATCCTTTGAATCATCAATAAAAATTATAATACTTAAAAGGTTTCGGAAATAATGTTCAAACTCATGTTGCTCATTTAACATCCAATAATCATAATTTTCTGAATTTTCTTTCAAAAAAGTATAAAATTTCCCAAAAGCTTCTCTTCCAGAATAAACAACTGATCTTAACATTATTTTTGTTTCAGAAGTAATATTATTTAATTGGTTTAGCATCTGGAAGTATGTATTTTCAAACCTTTGCATTCTCAAAGTTTTATTTTGTTCTTCCATCTGTAATCTTTGTCCAGCTAATTCCTTTCTTGTGGCCTGAACTTCGAATCTATTATATACCAATTCTTTTTGTTGCTCTAGCAGTTGAAGTTTTTGCCCCAGAAATGCAACGTATATTATAATTAAACCGGCAAGTGACCAAGTAGAGGCAACTATTCCACCAACATATTCACCTAATTGACTTAGATAAGCTGGATCTCCAAAAAAAAATCCTGAAAAAGTTATTAAGCCAATAATAATTAAAGAAAAAGCAATAACAAGATAGAATTTAATTTGTTTATTGAATTTTGATTTTCCCGAATCAATTTCCTTTTCTTTTTTCAGAAGTTCTTCATATTCTGAATCAGTTGAAATATTAGTCATAATGTTTATCCAATTACTATAATAAAATCAAAAGGTTCCTAGTCAATTTAAAAACTTTATACTTATTTTGTATTGGAACATTTAAAGTTATTTTTATTTTTCAAAGTAAAATATCTATAAATAAACTAAAAAGGAGAGATGCTAGAGTGGTTGAATAGGCTGGTCTCGAAAACCAGTGTGGCACTAGTTGTCACCGAGGGTTCGAATCCCTCTCTCTCCGCTAAATACATTAAATTTTAGCTAAGCATTTTTAGTTTGAAATACCTATTAAAATTTTATGACATATAGGAATTTTTATTGCTTGACAAGTGTAAATTATCAACCCCAATCAATTATTCATTAGTACATTCTATCAGAACTTAACACCTTTTATCCTAATTAGTTAGCTATAGCATTTAATGAGCAATATTTTAACACCAGTTAATAAAAAACGAGGTGTAAAAATGAAAAGTAGGCTAATTAGTTCGCTATTTTTTCTATTGATCTTCTCCTCTTTTATATTCGCCGGTAATTCAGCCAAAGGCAAAATTGTTATAACTCAGAACACAGTCCAGTCATTATTAAACGGGATAGAATCCGATAATATGGGACTTAAGACAAGCAGTGCTTATATGCTCGGGGAATTGAAAATCACTAATGCCGTTATACCATTGATGCAAATGATGAGAGATGGCGTTACAGAAGAAGCAAGAATTGCTGCGGCACTTTCTCTTTATAAGCTTGGAACTCCTATGTCGATAAATTCAATACGCCAGGCAATTCGTTTCGATAATAGTGAAAGAGTTAAAAAGATGTGTTTGAGATTTTATTCTGAATATCTGAATAAAAACACGGGTATTTAATTCCATAGAAATTACCAGTTAACGGCTTCACAAAAATCGGTGAAGCCGTTGATCATTTTTCCATTCTTTAATTTCCTCTTTAGCTTTTTAGATTTATATTTCTTCTCTTAAATCCGAAGAAATTTTGCAAAGCTTTAAAAAACATATTTGGGAAACATTTAATCTTGCATACCCTGTTATAATAGGTCAGCTTGGATTTATTATGATGGGAGTTGTTGACAGCATAATGGTAGGTGAGTTGGGTGCAGTTCCTCTTGCAGGAGCTTCTTTAGGAAACAGCATGTTTATCCTGATTTTTATTATTGGATTAGGAGTTTCAATGTCTGTTACACCTCTTATCGCTATCCTAGTTGGAGCAAAGAGATTCCAGGAATGTGGAATTTATTTCAGACAATCTCTTATTGTTAATATTGTTCTGGGATTGATTTTAATGTCTGTTGTTTTTTTCACTTCTAATCTTTTTGAATATTTAAACCAGCCTTTGGCAGTTGCTGAACAAGCATCTTCTTATACAAAGATAATTGCATTATCAATAATGCCCGCAATGCTTTTCCATACATATAAGCAATTTATCGAGGGTTTTTCTATAATGAAACCCGCAATGATAATTGCCATTGTTGCCAATATTATAAACGCTTTTGCCAACTGGGTTTTTATTTACGGCAACATTGGAATGCCAGCTTTAGGTTTGAATGGTGCAGGTTGGGCGACATTTTTTTCAAGAGTATTTATGGCTTTTGTAATTATGCTTTATGTTATGAACAAAGAATACTTTAAGCAGTTTGATGTTAATTTTCATTTTAAAAAGATAAATTTTCCCGTCATTAAAAAGATTTTGTCGATTGGATTGCCAAGCGGTTTTCAATATTTTTTTGAAGTCGGCGCTTTTTCTTTTGCAGTAATAATGATAGGATGGCTTGGAACAAACCAGCTTGCTGCTCATCAGATTGCTATAAATCTTGCATCAATTACTTTTATGGTTGTGCTTGGTATATCCGCTGCCGGTGGAATAAGAGTGGGTAATAAAGTTGGTAAAAAGGATGTTGTTGAAGTGCGGAAAGCAGGTTTTACGGCAGTTATTATGGGTGCTTCAATTATGTTCACCTTCGGAGTTATTTTTATTGTTTTGAATGAGTTTCTTCCGACTTTATACATTGATAACGAAGATGTTATAAGAATTGCATCATCTTTAATAGTTATAGCAGCTTTGTTCCAGATTTCTGATGGAATTCAGGGGGTAGGGATCGGAGTTTTGAGAGGTCTTACCGATGTGAAAATTCCTACACTTATTACATTTATAGCTTATTGGGTCCTTGCACTTCCGATAGGTTATCTATTTGGATTTGTTTTTCACTTTGGTGTCGAAGGAGTTTGGGTCGGGCTTCTGTTGGGGCTAACTGCTTCAGCTGCAATGCTCACGATCAGGTTTAATATAAAGAGTAAACAACTGGTTGAATTCTGACTAAAACCAAATCTCAAATCTCAAATCTTAAAAAAGATTTTGTATTACATTCACTTTTGAGGTTTGAGATTTGACTTTTGAGTTTTTTAACCTGTTATTACTTTCGTAATCAGTTTCTTTTCAACAATTTCAAAATAATAATTGGTTTTAGTCAGAAATTTATGATTGTAGTTCCAGATTTCATTTCCATTTCTTTTTTCGTGGAAATATTTTTTCTTGTTTGAAGCTTTATCTGTGGTCGCAAGAACATAAAACGGTTTCTTAAGATATTTGCAGGCGATCGCCAGGCTTCTACTTCCAATTTTATTCACAACGTTTCCATTTAGAAGAATGAAATCTGCACCAATGATTGCAGCATCGGCTTTTTCAACAGCATCCAGCAAAAGCACATCGGGAATGATCTCAACTTTTATTTTATTTTTTAATAATTCTTTTGCCATAATTCGTCCCTCAAACTGGGGTCTTGATTCTCCAACCACTACGGAGATTTTTCTTAGTTTATTTAGCCTTTCAAGGATTTCAATTATAGTTTTGCTGTTGGAAAGAGTCACAATCCTTTCTGAGTCTTTAAGAATGGGAAGGGAATTATTAAAAAGATTTGAGTATCTATTTTCAATCCTTTTTGTTTGTTCATTCAAAAAAACAATAATTTGAGAATCGCCTTTTGTCTCGATTACTTTTTTAAATTCTCTTATAAAAGATTGAACAGCCGGGAAACTTTTTAATTCTTTATTTGACGCATTAATCATTTCGAGCAGAGTTTTCTTATCGCTGCTATAATTTTTACACCAGTTTATTAATTTTAGAAGTATTTCAGAAGAGCCGGATTTATTATCGGAAAGGATTTTTTTAAGCTTATTTCCTGCGGCGAGATTCAATTCAGGCTTTCAACAAAAAGATTCCCGGCAAAATCCTCAATATCACTTGTACTTCTATGAACTGTAGCTTCATCAGGAAAGTTATTATCATAATTTTTGTAAATGCTTACTTTGCCGAACAGGTCTTCCTTATTTGAATAATCCTTAAGATAAAATGCGTGAACTTTATTCCTGTTTTTAATTATCCAGTTCAGAATTATTTTCATCTTTTCAAGGTCCTCATCGGTAGGCAAAGGTTTTGTGTAAAGTGTGTTGGAATAGTAATCATCTATTGCAATTTCAAAATTATTCTCCCTGTTTACCTTATATTCTTTTATGTAGATTTTCCCTTCGATCATCAGGACATAATCAGAGCCAAATTTTTCTGAAATTTGAAAAAGAACATTAGCCGAATTAACGGGTTCTTTTAAAATAGAAGTCTTATGCGTTTGAGAAAGAATAAGATCAATTAATACTTTTATCTCACCGGCTTTTTCGTATTTCTGTTTTTCCGAATAGAACTTCATTTTATTTAAAAGCCGGTTCAGAATATTTTGATTCTTACCGAACAAAAACTCATAAACTTTGTTCAATTCTTCATCATAAAGTCCGGCATCTTTTATTTCGCAGGGGGCAATACACCTTTCAATCTCTGCAAGAAAACATCTTTTATTCTTAAGAAACTCCTGTTTGCTGCATTCTCTTAAAGTAAAAGCCTTATTGATTAATTCGTATACAATTTCAGCTTTCTTTTTGGTAACGAACAAACCGAAGTAATCATTCCCGTCAAAATCAAACTTGTTGGAGATTTCAATATCCGGGAAAGGATGAGTCTTGTTTACCCTAAGGAAGTATTTATTGCCGTAATGCTTTAATTGAAGGTTATGTTTGCCTATGTAAATCACTTTCCCTTTTGAATTAAGAAAGTAATAAACTCCGGGTGCTTCAGGAAGCGAAAGTACATCTTCTTTAAGATGTTTGCTTATTTTTATTTTGGTCTCTTTCTCAGATGGAATAACCTGAAGACTTAATAATTCATTTAATGTTTTTACTTCATTTGCCTTCTTAATCTGCTTTAACATTCTGATTAAAACTCGTGCTGTTGCTTCAGCGTCCGGTAAAGCCCTATGAGCATTTAAGAGTTTCACATTGAGGTGACGGCTTAAACTGCCGAGTGATTTGCTTTTTAATTCAGGATAAATTCTTTTTGCTAATCTTAATGTACATAGTTGAGGATTTGCCGGCTTCTCCCTTTCTATCATCAAGAATTCTTTATTAAGAAAGCTGCGATCAAAAGAAAGGTTATGTGCGGTAAAAACAGAACCGGAAATGAATCTTAGAATATCATCCGCAACATCTTCGAACATTGGAGCGTTATAGATGTCATCATCTGTAATGCCGGTGAATTCGGAAATGTAGTAGGGAATTGGTCTGCCGGGATTAATGAGAGAACTATACCTGTCAACGATTTTTAACCCTTTTACTTTTACTATACCGATTTCAATAATTCCATTATAACGGGGAGTTAACCCTGTAGTTTCAACATCAAGTACGGAATATTCAGCTGCATCGAAGGGAATGTTTATAAGGTCATCGGAAATCATAACATAAATCTAATCTTAAAAAGTAATACATTCAAAGAATATTAAATTTCTTAAAAGATCTTAGATTGGGGTAGGGCTTTTCCTATTTTCTCCTTTTTTAGATATATTATCAAAGCAAGTATGAATAATTTAAATATACTTTTTGTCGGCGATATTATTGGCAAACCGGGAATGGATCTTGTTCAAACCTGGTTGCCCGGATTAATTCAAAAATATAAAGCTGATTTTGTTATTGCTAATGGAGAGAATGCTTCAGATGGGAAAGGATGCACAAGTAAAGAAGGGAAAATTCTTTTTGAGCTCGGTGTGCATGTCATTACCGGAGGAAACCATACCTGGGATAAGCACCAATCACAGGATTATCTTAAAGAAGAAGCCAGAGTTTTGCGCCCTTTAAATTATCCGCGGGGAACTTATGGCAACGGCTACCATGTTGCCGAAACAAAAAAGGGAAAGGTTGCAGTAGTTAATCTTCAGGGTAGAACTTTTATGGCTACAATCGATTGCCCGTTCAGAACTTCCGATTGGATTCTTTCAAAGCTTAAAGAGGAAACGAAAATAATTATTATAGATTTCCATGCGGAAGCTTCAGCAGAAAAGCTTGCAATGGTAAATTATCTTGACGGCAAAGTTAGTGCAATCATCGGAACACACACACACGTTCAGACATCAGATGAAAGAATTTTTCCGCAAGGAACAGGTTACATAACTGATGTTGGAATGAGCGGACCTTATGAGTCTGTTATCGGAATGAAAACACAGGCTGCTCTTAACAGGTTTATTTATCAGACTCCGCAAAAGTATGAAACAGCACAGAATGATGTGCATCTTTGTGCAATGTTTTTGAAAATAGATTGTGACTCCGGCAAGGCAGTTGAAATTGAAAGAATTCTCTTCCCCTCTTTCACAACAAAAACCAATGAGAAAGATGGTTAACTTTCCTTTACCGAGGATAGATAACGACGGGGTTTTACATTCATTATTACTTAAGCATTGCAGCTTTAAACCGGGAAATATTTGGGAAGACCCTGAAGGGAAACATAAGATAGGATGTATTGATGCCGCAAACGGGAAAGCAATTACAACTTTGCTGGATAAACAAAAATCTTCTCTTGCTGTTCACGATCCCCCTTATAATTTTGTAGCTTTTGATGAAAGAGACCTGGAGAAATTTATTGACTGGAGTAAAGGATGGATTAAAAATACTTATGATTCCTTGCTCCCTGATTCATCACTCTATATCTGGCTCGGTGCAGACCAGAATAATCACTTTCAGCCTCTTCCAGATTTTATCTCGATGATGCGAAAGAGTGGATTTAATTCCAGAAGCTTTATAACAATGAGAAATCAAAGAGGATATGGTACCCAGAAAAATTGGATGTCAGTGAGGCAGGAGCTTTTGTTTTATACAAAAGGAAACCCTTTTTTTGATATTAATTCTGAATATACCGACATTCCCAAAATATTGAGAGGTTATTATAAGAAAGTCAACGGAAAAGTTACTGAAAACTTTGAAAGAGGAAAATCTGAATTTATAAGAGCAGGAAATGTTTGGGTAGATATCCAGCAGGTGTTTTACAGGATGGAAGAGAATGTAAACGGATGCTATGCTCAGAAACCTCTTAAGGCAATTACAAGAATTATTGAAGCAAGCAGTAAAGCGAACGATATTGTTCTGGATTTTTTTGCACATTCGGGAACTACACTTATTGCCTCTGAAATAACGGGAAGAAAATGTTACACATGTGATATTGATCCTGTTTATTGTGAAATTGCAAGAAGGCGATTGGAAAATTACAGAACAACAGGAAAAACAGGCTGGCAAAATTCAAATCCTTTTGAGGAAGAAATTTTAGATGATGATGAATTAAAAAATTATTTGAAAGAAGAATATCAAATTCAAATACCGGAACGGCAGGGTCAAAAAATTGTTTTATAATAGTCACGACCTTCAGGTCGTGGAAATTGAGTTTTACTATTTAATCGGTTTTAGCCGAAATTCAATTTCAATATTGGCTAAAGCCATACGGGTAATTGGTTAATTATCCCCGACCTGTCTGCTGACAGGCAGGCATAAATGTCGGGCTATTAAGGAATAAAAATATAATATGATTCTACTTGACGGCAAAAAAATAGCGCAGGATATCAGAACAGAATTAAAAACTGAAATTGATAAATTAAAAGCTCAAGGGAAAAATGTTCCGGGCTTAGTGGCTATACTTGTCGGTAATAACTCTGCTTCGGAAATTTATGTGAACAGCAAAACCAAAGATTGTAATGAAATCGGAATGAAGACTGTGACCGAGAAAAGAGAGGCAAATATATCTGAGAATCAATTAATCGATCTTATCGAGTCATACAATAACAATAAAGATTATCATGGAATACTCATTCAACTTCCTCTTCCCAAGCAAATTAATGCAGATAAAGTTATAGAAGCGATATCACCTAAAAAAGATATTGATGGTTTTCATCCTGTAAATGTTGGTAATCTTGTTATTGGTAAAGAAGCGTTTCGTTCCTGTACACCTGCAGGAATACAGGAATTATTAATCAGGTATAAAATTGAAACAAAAGGAAAGCATGTTATAGTTTTGGGAAGAAGCAATATAGTTGGCAAGCCGATTGCAAACATAATGCTGCAAAAGAAAGAGCACGCAAATTCTGTTGTAACTATTTGTCATTCTGCTGCACCCGATATTTCTTATTACACAAAGCAGGCGGATATTCTGATTGCAGCAATTGGTTCTCCGCAATTTGTTAAAGCGCATATGGTTAAAGATGGAGTTGTAATTATTGATGTTGGTATAAATAGAATCGAGGATAAAACAACGAAAAAAGGATACCGCGTTGTTGGCGATGTTGATTTTGACGAAGTTTCTAAAAAAGCATCTTACATTACGCCAGTACCAGGTGGAGTGGGACTAATGACGAGAGCAATGCTGCTTAAAAATACCTTTGAAGCTTATCGGAACTATGGGATTTGAGCAAATATTTTTAGAGATCGCAAATTGCAACCTCGAAAAATGGGAAATAATAAAATGATTGAAACTGAAGTTATACCAATAGATAGGATTGAAAAAAAGATTTATCTGATAAGAAATCAAAAGGTAATGTTGGATCATGATTTAGCGGGACTTTATGGTGTTTCAATTGGTAGATTAAATGAACAAGTAAAAAGGAATGTTGACAGATTTCCTGAAGATTTTATGTTTCGATTAGTCAAATCTGAGTATGATGCTTTAAGATCGCAAAATGCGATCTTAAAAAAGGGAAG